>Ga0224723_1000031_pt1 | contig 90307 bp, 80 predicted proteins | sample Balambano_FR2_Me_FD_161647 | JGI IMG/M metagenome (GOLD analysis project Ga0224723, IMG submission 161647) | Freshwater sediment microbial communities from Lake Towuti, South Sulawesi, Indonesia - Balambano_FR2_MetaG | ecosystem: Environmental > Aquatic > Freshwater > Lake > Sediment | place... | reverse complement strand
GTTTCTCCCCCTCTCCCTCTCTCCTCTCCCTATCCCCAATCGCTGCGCTCTCAATTTCACCTGCTGTCCCGACTCTTCCGCGCAGACATAGAGAACGCGGTAGGTTTCAGCCAACTCATTGGCTACTTGTAGCAGCAAAGTCGATTTACCAATACCTGGATCGCCACCAATCAGCACCAGAGAACCGGGGACAATGCCCCCGCCTAAAACGCGATCGAGTTCGGTATACCCAGAAGACAAGCGGGCTAATGGATAATCAGCAATTTGGGGCAGGGTCAAGGCCGCTAGGGGCTGGGGATCTGTTTTAGGTGTAGCAGCTTTGCGGGACTTGGTTGCCATTTGAGCACTGACTGCGGCTCCGGTGCGGTGACTCGTTGTTGGCGGTGCAGTTTGTTCTATCATGGAGTTCCAGGCTCCACAAAAAGGGCACTTACCGTAGGATTGCGGCGATTCGGCCCCACATTCATGGCAAACGTAATGCGATCGCGATTTGGGCATAGTGAGAGCGAAGAAAAATGAGAATTCTGAGGTACTATATTGAATTTTGTTAGATTGATTTCTGTCTTTGATATTGGGTTAATGAATAGAGTTTTACTTCACATTTCTATTGCAAGCTGAGCGACAAATCTTAAGGAACTCTGAAACCTTTCAATCATCAGAATTTCGCCGCTCTGATTGAAATTGATATAGGTTACTATCTTACTCATCAGGTGACAAAAATTAAAAAATTAAGGGAGTTTTCTACTTTTGTGACGCTACACAAAGTTAGACTCAGTTAATTCAACAAAGTCAGAAAATGATTTCAGATCATTGCTTGAGATTTCGATAAGGAGCGTTAAGAAAATTGGAAAGCCACAAGGAAAAAATTCTCGTGGTGGATGATGAGGCCAGTATCCGCCGCATTTTAGAGACTCGACTCTCAATGATTGGCTATGACGTAGTCACCGCCGCTGATGGAGAAGAGGCACTGGATACCTTTCGCCATTCTGATCCTGACTTAGTTGTGTTGGATGTCATGATGCCCAAACTCGACGGGTATGGGGTTTGTCAGGAATTACGCAAGGAATCTGATGTGCCCATCATCATGCTGACCGCTTTAGGAGACGTGGCCGATCGCATCACTGGTTTAGAGCTTGGAGCGGACGACTATGTGGTTAAACCTTTTTCTCCCAAAGAGCTAGAAGCGCGAATTCGCTCCGTATTACGGCGGGTCGATAAAGTTAGCACCACAGGTATACCCAGTTCTGGGGTGATTCAGATTAATACCATCAGAATTGATACCAATAAGCGACAGGTTTATAAGGGAGATGAGCGCATCCGATTGACGGGTATGGAATTCAGCCTCTTAGAGTTGCTCGTCAGCAAGTCGGGTGAACCGTTCTCACGGGCAGAGATTTTACAAGAGGTTTGGGGATATACCCCAGAACGGCATGTAGATACCCGTGTTGTGGATGTTCACATCTCTCGACTCCGAGCCAAATTAGAAGATGATCCGAGTAACCCAGAACTTATCTTGACTGCTAGAGGGACAGGCTATGCGTTTCAGCGTATTGTGCCTTTGGGGGATGAGCCGAAATAAGGCGGCAATTTCATAGGACAAATGTACCATGAAACCTGCAACTAAGTCTGTATTCTTGGATGGAAACGCTTGGCAACTGTGGTGTTTTTCTAACGTGTTGTGGAAAAACTGAGCAGCGACCAAGCTACCTGCAACTACTTTGTGTGGAGTCCATCTGATAAAATCTGTTAGGTTCTATCACTATTGATTCAATGGGTTCAACGCGGGCACGAATCGCAATTGATGCGATGGGTGGAGATTTTGCCCCTGCCGAGATTGTCGTTGGGGCACTGAGGGCACAAGCAGAACTAGATGCAGAAGTTTTGCTGGTCGGTGACCCTCAGCAGATCGAATCTGTTTTGAGGCAGCATCATTCTTCCTCTCTGATCGAGGTTATTCCGGCCGAAGGAACGATTGAAATGCACGAGGAACCTTTGGGGGCGTTGAGACGCAAGCCGAAGGCTTCAATTAATGTCGCAATGGATTTGGTAAAGCAAGACCGAGCTAATGCTGTCGTGTCAGCGGGTCATTCTGGTGCGGCCATGGCTTCTGCTTTGCTGCGCTTAGGCCGTTTAAAGGGCATCGATCGCCCAGCGATTGGGGCCGTTTTCCCGACGATTATTGCGGGTAAACCCGTTTTGATTCTGGATGTAGGGGCCAATGTCGATTGCCGTCCTAAATTCCTGGAACAATTTGCGGTGATGGGTGCAGTTTATTCTAAATTCGTTTTGGGCATTGATGAACCCAAAGTGGGTTTACTCAACATTGGTGAAGAATCTTCTAAGGGTAATGATGCTGCTGTTCGGGCCCATCAACTGCTCCAAGAAAATTCTTTCATTACTTTTGTGGGCAATGCCGAAGGGCGAGATGTTCTATCCGGGCACTTTGATGTGATTGTTTGTGATGGCTTTACCGGCAACGTCTTGCTCAAGTTTGCTGAAGCTGTCGGCGAGGTCATGTTGCAGATCTTGCGCGAGGAACTGCCTCAAGGCATACGAGGCCGTCTTGGCACTGCTCTACTCAAACCCAATCTCAGACGTATTAAACAGCGGGTTGACCACGCAGAACATGGCGGCGGGTTATTACTGGGAGTTGATGGCATTTGCATCATCAGCCATGGTAGTTCCCAAGCTCCTTCTATCTTCAATGCCATTCGTTTGGCGAAGGAGGCAGTTGGTCATCGGGTGCTTGAGCGCATTCAGTCTCACTATCACAAAGCAGTTGCGATCGCCTTCGATGAACCATCTTCTTCATCCAGCAATCAAGAGAACGGGAATTAACTGTGCAGGACAAAGCAATCGGAGTTGCAATGACTGGCTGTGGCTCGGCGACACCGCTAGTCTCCTTAGATAATCACTGTCTGAGCCAAATTGTAGAGACCTCAGACGAGTGGATTTCCAGTCGTACTGGCATCAGTCATCGACGTTTGGCTAGTTCGCATGAATCTCTCACAATGCTTGCGACGCAAGCGGCTCTGGCAGCTCTAGCAATGGCTGGGGTAGCCTCAGCCGAATTGGATCTTATCATTCTGGCGACTTCCACGCCAGATGATTTATTTGGCACGGCCAGTCGCATCCAGGTTGAACTGGGAGCAATCCAAGCCGTTGCCTTTGATTTGACTGCCGCCTGCTCTGGCTTTGTATTTGGCTTAGTCACTGCCGCCCAGTTCATTCGCACAGGCACCTATCGCAATGTTCTGTTGATTGGAGCAGACATCCTTTCTCGCTGGGTGGATTGGACCGATCGCCGTACCTGTGTTTTGTTTGGCGATGGCGCAGGTGCCGTTGTTTTACAAGCTAACGACTGCGATCGCCTCCTGGGCTTTGAATTGCGGAGTGATGGTACTCAAAATAATTGCCTGAATCTGGCGTATCACCCCCACCCATACCCCTTAATCGCAGAAGTCACGATTGGGCAGGGCAACTTTCTACCGATTACAATGGATGGCCAAGAAGTCTATCGCTTTGCGGTCAAAAAAGTTCCTGAAGTAATCGAGAAGGCCTTATTTCGAGCCAATTTGAGCGTCGAGCAAATCGACTGGCTGTTGCTCCATCAAGCCAATCAGCGGATTTTGGATGCTGTCTCTGAGCGTTTAGGAATTCCTGACCACAAAGTCATCAGTAACATGGCAAAATACGGAAATACTTCAGCCGCTTCTATTCCATTGGCGTTAGATGAAACCGTCCGGGCAGGCAAAATTCAGCCCGGACACATCATTGCCTCTTCTGGTTTTGGAGCAGGCTTGACTTGGGGCGCAGCCATTTTTCAGTGGGGGCGCTAGTTTCTCGTCTTTAATACATAAGGTATGACAAAAACTGCATGGGTTTTTCCTGGGCAAGGGTCTCAGGCGATTGGGATGGGTTCAGATTTGCTGGATTTACCTCTAGCTCAAGCCAGATTTGCAGAGGCGGAGGCCATTTTGGGTTGGTCAGTCCCAGAGATTTGCCAGAATCCAAACGATAAGGTTTCTAAAACCTTATACACCCAACCTTGTCTGTATGTCGTCGAGACGATTCTATTAGATTTGCTGAAACAGCGGGGGTATCAACCCAGTTGGGTGGCGGGTCACAGTTTAGGAGAATATGTCGCTCTCTACACCGCTGGAGTATTCGATTTTGTGACTGGCTTGCAATTGGTCAAATACAGAGCCGAACTTATGGAATGTGCCTCTGAGGGGGTGATGGCGGCAGTGATTGGGTTCGATCGCGCTGAGTTAGAGCATCATTTGCAACACACTCCTGATGTGGTGTTAGCCAATGACAATAACAACACTCAAGTGGTGATTTCTGGAACTGCCGCAGCAGTAGAGGCTATCTTATCTCAGGTGAAAGCGAAACGCAGCCTCAAACTTAATGTCAGTGGGGCCTTTCATTCTCCTTTGATGGCAAGTGCCGCAGCAGAATTTCAAACCCAGCTCGATCAGGTTGCTTTCCTATCTGCCCAAATCCCCGTTCTCTCAAACGTTGAGCCAACTCCAACGACGGATGCTGTTTTATTAAAAGAACGATTGGCTCAGCAAATGACGGGTTCTGTCCGCTGGCGAGAGATTGCTCTGCAATTGCCCCAGCTTGGGGCTGCAACTGTGGTCGAGATTGGCCCAGGTAAGGTGCTGACGGGTTTAATCAAACGGACTTGTCCAGATCTTCAGTTACACAATATCAGCACCATTGCTGAATTACCTTCTGATGCGAAATCGTGAACCAGCCATCAGTACAGCACTGTATCACTTATTTAAGTGGTCTATCGTCAGTCCGGCCCTGTATGCCTACTTTCGTGGGCAAGTTTATGGGGCCGATCGCGTTCCTCAGCAAGGACCATTGATCATCGTCAGCAATCATGCCAGCGATTTTGATCCACCCTTGCTTTCCTGTGCAGTGCTACGTCCCGTGGCCTACATGGCTAAAGAAGAACTGTTTCGAGTGCCAGTCTTAGGTCAGGCAATTCAATGGTACGGAGCTTATCCCGTCAAACGGGGTTCACCCGATCGCAGTGCCATTCGGGCTGCCTTAACCAAACTGGAAGCGGGTTGGGCTGTGGGAATTTTCCCCTCTGGAACTCGTACCCCTGACGAGCGCATTCATGATGCCAAATTAGGGGCTGCTCTGATTGCGGCTAAGGTACAAGCTCCGCTTCTGCCCGTAAGCTTATGGGGAACAAACCAAATTATTTCCAAAGGAACTCGTTTCCCTCGCTCAACACCCATTACGATTCGGATAGGAGAGTTGATCCCTCCTCCGGTTTCTTCAGATCGTCAAGTTCTAGAAACCATCACTCAGCAGTGTGTTGCCACCATTCATGCTATGCACGATCTGGGTCGCTAATACTCTTTAGATCACTTTAAATCAAACCGTGTTAAAGAGCTTTTGACGTAACCCTATCTCTTCACCCTTAAAAGATATCGAATCTGGAGCCAAGCACTGTGGATGATTTAAGAGCCGAATTAGCAGGAATGATGGACGAAGCCGAATGGGACTGGCTAGCTCCTCACGCTCGACGCAATGCCCTTTTGGTGGTCGATATCGATCTGGATCTACTTGAGGTGGGAGTGGCGATCGCCAACGATAATGTCTCTTCTGTGCAGCATTGGGTCAATGAACAGTTGGTCTATAAACCTTCAACCCAACAGGTTTCTGACTGGAACAACACCCCCACTCGACGCTTTACCGCTTTAATTGTGCAGCCCTATGTGTTAATTCAGGCGATCGCTGCTTGAGGGCGCGAGTTTCATAGCCGCTCCATGAGGACTGCGCTTTGCTGTAAGCCTCATGGGGCGATGTGATTGAGGGGGCAACAAAACAAAATTTGCAAAAGCTAGCCAGCTTTATGAAAGAGCGATCGCAATCATGTAATAATTATTAACTGAAATTCTAATTCTGACCTGATGGAATCTCAGAGTAGTCCGTGACATTTCCAGTAAAGGCAGGGTTTAACGCTCCCCCAAGAGGCTTGTATGACTACTGAAGTCGTTGATCCTAAAACTCTAGACCGCTACGAGTGTAACGCTTGTGGTTATGTTTACGAACCCGTTAAAGGAGATGGTAAACAGGTGGCTCCAGGCGTTCGATTTGAGGATTTGCCAGGAGATTGGCGTTGTCCAGTCTGTGGTGCCCGTCCTAAACAATTTAGCAATGTCGGTCCCCTGGGTAATCCTTCTGGGTTCAAAGAGAATCTTGGTTATGGATTTGGAGTCAATACCCTCACCCCAGGTCAGAAAAATATCTTGATCTTTGGTGCATTAGGGTTAGCTTTTTTATTTTTTATGAGCCTGTACGGTTTACGCTAACCTCTAAACAACGATTAATCACCCTAAACGAAGCGAATGAAACGAACGATCAGTCCTTTAAGACTGCTTGAGCGCATTGCTCTATTGCTGGCTGTAGCTCTCGTCTGTGCAGGTTGTGGTGTCAGGGCGTATTTGCCTTCGCTCACCCCCAACCCCTGGCATCTAGTCTCCTTACCAACTGAAGCAACATTATCAGATGTGGCGTTCACCTCTGATCAAAATCATGGGTGGCTTGTAGGTAAAGATACAACTCTTTTAGAAACTCTGGATGGCGGGGAAACCTGGCAACCCCGCAGTCTGAACCTGGATGAGCAAAAGTACACCTTCACTGCTGTCAGTTTTGCTAGACAGGAAGGTTGGATTGTGGGACAGCCTAGCATTCTGTTGCATACGACAGATGGCGGCAAGTCTTGGGCAAAAATCCCCTTGAGCGACAAGCTTCCTGGATCACCCAACACCATTGTCGCTTTGGCCGCAAATCAGGCCGAGATGACGACGGACATTGGTGCTATTTATCAAACTCAAGATGGTGGCAAAACCTGGAAGGCACTCGTACAAGAGGCGGTTGGGGTGGTTCGTAACATTTCGCGATCGCCCGATGGTCAATACGTCGCAGTTTCTTCTCGAGGAAATTTCTTCTCTACCTGGCAACCTGGACAACCCTCCTGGACACAGCACAACCGGACAAGTTCTCGCCGTTTGCAAAACATGGGATTTGATTTAACAGGGCGGCTTTGGCTATTAGCCAGAGGCGGATCAATTCAATTTGCCAATTCTACTGACCCTGAAGACTGGAATAGTCTCATCACTCCTGAGTTCTCGACTAGCTGGGGATTGCTTGATTTAGCCTATCGCACTCCCGAAGAAGTTTGGGTAGCTGGGGGGAGTGGTAATCTGCTATTCAGTCCAGACAGTGGTAAGACCTGGCAGAAAGATCGCGACGTGGAAAATATACCTTCTAATTTCTACAGGATTGTTTTCGTTAGTCCTGAACGGGGGTTTATCTTGGGTCAGTCTGGTGTGCTATTGAAGTACCAGAAGGCTGTCTAATTGCTATTATTGCTTGAATTAAACCAACCTATGGAAGCGTTTAATTATTGGCATCTGTGGACAGTTCAAGATTGAAAAGTTAGCTTGATTTATCTTTTGATTCATCTGTGTCAGTTCCAAATTTGATTTGGATAGGTTATGGCAGGTGTTATCTTTCACCAGTTATCAAGCTAGCTGTGTGTCGTTGCAATTTATTCTTGGCAATTCATTGTTTGAGTCTGGAATTTTGGCAAGAATAGCCATCAGGTTTGCTTGTGACGATCGCCCGACTCACTTATTATATAGATTAAGACTTTGGAACCGAGGGAGGAATCTCAATGGCAGGTACGACAGGAGAACGCCCATTTGGCGATATTATTACAAGTATTCGTTATTGGGTGATTCATAGCATCACGATTCCAGCTTTGTTTATTGCTGGTTGGCTGTTTGTGAGTACGGGTTTGGCCTACGATATATTTGGTACTCCAAGACCGAACGAGTACTACACTCAACAAACTCAAACTCCGCCAATTGTTGGCGATCGTTTTGAAGCAAAGCAAGAAATCGAGCAATTCTTAGCTCAGTAGCATTTGTTTGGCATTTTTCGATTCATTCGTGCTTGGATAGGACATTTATGACGAGCAATACGCCTAATCAACCTGTTTCTTACCCCATTTTCACAGTGAGATGGTTGGCAGTTCACACCCTTGCCGTTCCTACGGTCTTCTTTTTGGGTGCGATCGCAGCAATGCAGTTCATTCAAAGATAGGAGCAATTCATGGCACTTGAGCGCTCTCCCAATCCCAATAAGCAGCCTGTAGAGTTAAATCGTACTTCTCTCTACTTGGGGCTGTTGCTGGTGTTTGTTCTGGGTATCTTGTTTTCCAGCTATTTCTTTAACTAAGCTTGTGGTTCTTGATTTACGGTGAAAGCTGGGCTGTCTTGCTTTCACCATGAGTCAATGTAAAAAGAATTTTGGATTTCTGGAATAAAATACTTGTGGAACATTCACAATTGATTGAATTTGTCTTTTTACTGTAGGCAATTGCTTTAGGAGGTTAACTTCATGTCTGGAACTGGAAGAATCCCTTTATGGTTGGTAGCAACTGTCGCTGGACTCGGTGTAATCGCAGTTGTTGGTCTATTTTTCTACGGAGCTTATGCTGGGTTAGGCTCTTCCATCTAAGCGTGCAGATTTCGGATTTCGCATAATTCAGACAGAGCTAAAGCATCTGCTGGAAAAAGGCTGACCTCTCTCCCATGGTAGGAGAGAGGTCAGTCTGAGCAGCACCCCCTGACTCTATCCATCCTTAAATCTCAATTTCATTCAAATTTCATTCAAACAGAACCCCGTTTCATTTGCTTCCTTACCAACCAAATAACAAACCAGGCAATTAAAGCTGCCAGCACTATCTTTGAGAACGGGCCGATATATTCTTCAATCAATTGATAGTTTGCGCCAAAGTAGTACCCTGCCACAGTTAATAACGTCACCCAGGCAAAGGTGCCAATGGTCGAATAGAATAAGAAAGGCAGGAGTGGCATTTCATTAAATCCAGCAGGAACAGAGATAAAGGTCCGAACTCCAGGCACGAGCCGACATAATAAAATTGTTTTCGTGCCATGACGATTGAACCACTGCTTCGCCTTTTCAATATCACCACTGCCAATACCAAGCCATTTGCCGTAGCGATCGGCCCACAGCTTCAAGCGCTTTTCGCCGACAGCTTTACCAATGTAGTACCAGGGAAAAGCGCCCAACATTGTACCAATAACTCCTGCGGCGATCGCAGGTGCGAAAGCCATTTTCCCTTGGGCGATCGTGAACCCTGCGAGGGGCATGATTAATTCAGAAGGAATCGGGGGAAACAGATTTTCCAGAAACATCAAAAGTCCAATTCCCACATAGCCAAGGGAATCCATTGTGTTGGTGATCCAGTCTGCCATGAAAGTTCCTTGTTGTTAGCGATGGAAGTGTGATAGGTCGGGCGTTTGAGCGTTGCCCAAACTCTTGTGTAAGCCTTGCCCTCAAATCCCTAGTTCCTGATGACATTAGATGCTCAGATCTAAATTCCACTAGAAACCAGGGGACTTACTTATAGGACTTACGCAATTGGGCGATTTTGCCGGACTGGAGTGCCCACAAAATCACCCAAAGCTTGGTGACCTTATGTTTGAACTGCGTAAGACCTAACTTACTGCTTTACTAAACCTTCTAAGTTCCTGATGTCCAGGAGTTTACATACTCTTCTTGAATCGAGGTTAAGGAATCAATGGCGATTCCCATTGCCTGCAACTTCAAACGAGCAATCTCCTGGTCAATTTCCTTAGGAATGGTATGTAATCCCGGAGCCAATTTTCCTTTGTGCTTCACCAGATATTCACAAGCGAGGGCCTGATTCGCGAAACTCATGTCCATGACTGCACTGGGATGCCCCTCAGCTGCGGCTAAATTGACTAAGCGACCTTCACCCAAAACGATAACTGATTTACCATTTTTTAGACGATATTCCTGTGTGGAATTACGGACAAACTTCACTTCATCTGTCATCTCGCCCAAAGCTTTCAGGTCAATTTCAATGTCAAAGTGCCCAGAGTTGCAGACGATCGCTCCATCTTTCATCGCCTCAAAGTGCTCCGCCCGGATCACATGTTTGTTACCTGTGACGGTAATGAACAAATCCCCTTGAGAGGCAGCCAATGCCATTGGCAACACTCGGAAGCCATCCATAGCAGCCTCTAGAGCACGGACAGGGCTAATTTCTGTGACAATGACGTTGGCACCCATGCCACGCGCTCTCATTGCGGTTCCCTTGCCACACCAACCATAGCCAGAGACGACAATGGTTTTCCCAGCTAGAAGAATATTCGTGGCTCGTAAAATGCCATCCAGGGTAGACTGCCCGGTTCCATAGCGGTTGTCAAAGAAGTGTTTGGTATCTGCATCGTTGACATTCATCGCCGGAAAAGTGAGAACACCATCTTTCAGCATGGCTTGTAGACGCACAATCCCAGTAGTCGTCTCTTCAGTAGTGCCAATCAAATCAGGAATTTGGTGTTGCCGCTCCTGGATCAATGTAGCGACAACATCGCTACCGTCATCAATAATCACATTGGGGTGGTGATCAAGCGCAGTTTGCACATGACGGTGAAAGGTTGCATTGTCTTCGCCCTTATAGGCAAATACGGGAATGCCATAATCCACAACTAAACTGGCCGCGACATCATCCTGGGTCGAAAGCGGATTGCTGGCAATTAACAGGGCATCGGCACCGCCTTTTTTGAGTGCGATCGCCAAATGAGCGGTTTCAGTGGTGACATGGCAACATGCCACCAGTCGAATTCCTGTCAAGGGCTTCTCTTCAGCAAAGCGGTTTTGAATTTGATGTAAAACTGGCATTTCTCGGCCTGCCCACTCAATTCGCTGTTTCCCTTGAGCTGCCAGAGAGAGGTCTTTAACCTCATGTTTAACTTGGATGGTTGTGGTCATGGAATCTTCTTAGAAAAGTAAAAATTGTCAGTCCTACTAGACTACTTAGCATAACCTAATCGTGGAAACCGTAATTTAGAAGATTCAGCATGAAGTAATAGCTATTGCTCAATGTAAGGTTAATTCGACCGTTGGTAGAGCAAATGGTAGGGCAAACTCTATCCAAAGCATCATAGGTCACAACGGTTTTGCCAAGAACTCGTTAAAATAGAGCCTAAAACTGTATCTTCTTCGGCTAAATCAAGGCGGCGGCTGTCGTACAGTCAAAATCATTTGAATTTACTTCAATTTATGGAACCTGGTAGTCAAGCTGAAACTTCTCCTGAACCCTCTCCTAATAGGTTGGCAGATGTGCTGGGCACTCTCATTGCACTACTAACCCTCATTGTTCCGAGTGTTGCAATTGCCTATTTCTCTTCAGAGGCACCAGAAGTCTGGCAAACTCCAAATCATCACCTCATACATCTAGATCGTGAATGATTGCAGCTTGGGTTGTAGCTTTGAAACTTCAACCTGCATTGGAATTAGCACTTGGTGATGGTTTTAAGCCTGTCTCAAGACACGGGTAGAGGTTGTCATTCAGAAGCGTGGCTATTTTAACCACTGTTTTAACCATAGTAGGGCACATCGAAGTGTTCTTTCACCGTAAATTTAGGTGTAGACGCTTCCTCCTTTAACTTAGTTCCGAATTGGCATGAGTCTTCTAGGAGTGTGATAGTTTGTACAAGGTAACAGCTATCACGCTCAAACATAAGTTAGCTAGGGCAAGGTTGATTCGTTGTCATGTTGATACACGGCTTTGAGTGTGTCTACATGACTGCTGTAGCTCATCTTTCTAAGCTGGAGTGTTTCTGTCTGTTTATCCTGGTTGTTATCTCAGGATATGTAGAGTGTTCTGTGTTTGGTCTAGCCTTCTCAAGGCTAGATTATATTCACCCCGAATTCGTGATTTTGGAGAACTTTTGTGGATTTATCGCGCATACCACCACAGCCTAAACCCGGAATTCTAAATGTGCTAATTGAAATTCCAGCGGGCAGCAAAAACAAATATGAGTTCGACAAAGACTTACAAGCCTTTGCTCTAGACCGGGTACTTTTTGCCTCGGTGCAATATCCTTATGACTATGGTTTTGTACCCAACACCTTAGCCGATGATGGTGATCCTCTTGATGGCATGGTAATGATGGATCAACCTACTTTCCCTGGTTGTGTCATTGCTGCCAGACCCATTGGCATGTTGGAGATGATCGATTCGGGCGATCGCGATGAAAAAATTCTTTGCGTTCCAGACAAAGATCCACGCTACAGCCATGTCAAATCGCTGGCAGATGTAGCCCCTCATCGTCTAGAGGAAATTGCTGAGTTCTTCAGAACTTATAAGAACCTGGAGAAGAAAAAAACGGAGATTTTGGGCTGGAAAGACATTGATCAGGTAATGCCGCTTGTAGAAACCTGTATCAAGGCGGTCAGGCAATCTTAACCAACTTTAAAAGTTTCCGTAAACCTGCTCTGTTGGCAAATTTCCATTTGGGTGAAACTAACGAGGTGTAACCACCTGATGTTTAACCTCAGGGGGTGGAGTTACTCATCCACTCCCTGAGAACTGTGAAATATCAATGATTTCCCGAACTATATGACTTGCTCTCGTATATGTAATGAGAATAAGGTGGAATACAGTGAAAAATTTTCTCTTGAGATTGTGATCAGCCAGGTCAACTTCGATACCATCATCCATCAAGGGTTTTTGATTTCACCTCTACCGTTCAATTGTTAAAATCTGTCGATAACAGTTGCACTGATTAAAGTGGTTTTCTGATTGAGGATTGATTGAATTGACAAAGCCAGGTTTTCAATCCCCAAAGCACAGTTCAATTCCGATTAGCAGCGATGCTAGCTTGGCAAAGGGTTATATGTCAGAGCAATATGCTGCTCCCAAAGGGGCAGAAGCCGCATTCACATCCTCCCCACAGCGCTTTGCTGTCAAGTTCTGGGGTGTTCGAGGCAGTATACCGACACCAGGTATGGAAACCGTGCGGTATGGTGGCAATACCGCCTGCGTTGAGTTGCAAGTTGCAGGCAAACGATTAATTTTTGATGCTGGAACAGGCTTAAGAGCATTGGGTAAAAAATTGTTAGCTCAAATGCCCGTAGAGGCCCACTTATTCTTCACTCACACACATTGGGACAGGATTCAAGGCTTTCCCTTTTTCATGCCTGCCTTCATCAAAGGCAATCGGTTTAATATTTATGGCTCGGCTGGGGCAAATGGAGCTTCTATCAAACAGAGATTAAGCGAACAAATGCTCCGACCCAACTTTCCTGTACCGCTTCAACAAATGCAGGCTGAGCTCAAGTTTCACAATATTTCGCCTGGCTCAATCATTACCCTGGATGATGTTATCATCGAAACGATTTCGTTACATCATCCTAACAGTGCCTTGGGTTACCGAGTTACCTGGAACGGGTATTCGATTGTCTATGCTACAGACACTGAGCACTATTTGGATCATGTTGACCAGAGCCTCTTGTATCTGGCTCATCAGGCAGATTTGTTAATTTATGATGCTGCCTATGCCGATCATGCCTATTACGATCAACAGGCGATCGCTCTGAATCATCATCAAACCTGGTATAAAGGCATTGAAGTAGCGATCGCCTCTAAGGTGAAACAGATCATCATGTTTCACCATGACCCGTCCCATGAAGACGATTACTTAGATCAAGTAGAAGCTGAGGTGCAAGCTCTCTTTCCTAACGTTAAACTGGCCCGGGAAGGCATGGAGTTAGAGATCTGTCGAGGAGATTAGTGTATCCAGAGCACCTTTTCTTCAGAGTGGCGATCGCTGACTAGTTAACCAACCGCTCTAGAAGACCCAGAAACACTAGGCGATTCAAGGCCAGTAACGGAAAAGCGACTCCCGCTAAGCCCAACCAAGCCAGGAAAATTCCTCCTGACTGCTGCCCCAGCTTGCGCCAAAACCGATTCTGTATCGGCAAGTTTACCAGGATTTGTGAACTGACTGCAAAGAGTAAAGCACCACCCAATCCCAAGATAAAACTCCAGGATAACCAAGGGTCAGATCCAGTAGTGAATGGTACGATCCCTAAAGCTGGTATCAGCAGAAAACAAAAGAGTTCTAAGACAAACCAAATGATTAGACAGACCTGGAAGTCTCGCTTTGTTTGTCGATTCAGTGACACTGGAGCCACAGCAAGTTATCCCTCGTTGAAATGTGAGCAGCACTTACACTCTTTGCGCCTAAAATTGGAAGATTGGGAATCTACATAGCGTAAAGCACCCTACAAATCCAATAACTATGTAAGTCCTAATAGACAGTGAAGCATGAACAGTCAAACATTGCATAGCTATCACCTATACAAAATGTGGTATTGCTTATATAGAGGGACGATTTTGAAGGTGAAACCTTCGGTTTCACCTTCAAAATCATCTTTCAAATCAGCAACACCCAAAATGTCGCGGTTTGACTCTTCCAGTTTGATTAGGGTTGACAGTGCCCTGAGGAACAGAGCGGATAGTTTGATAAATACGTTGTAGAACGCCGACCGAAGAGAGCATAGCGATGATCCCGAATCTGCTCGTAGCAGCGATCGCCCACCCACTTCAAGCCAGGTAATGCTCGATAAGCAGAAATGAATATATGACCTGATGGCAGCAACCGTCCAATTTCTTCAGCCGCATCACTCCCCTGCCAACGCCTCGTCGGGTCTGTTGCATCAACGAGTATCATACCCAACTCACAACTTTGCGGTGTCACACTAAGCTGCCCAAGTGTGGCTTGATCCTGCATAGGCACATAAAGGAAATGTTGACCGTGATCCAGGGTTTCTAGAACCTGAACTAGATTCACACAAAGATTGCAATTACCGTCATAGACAACGTAATACATTTCTTTTCAAATCTTTTACTTTTGTAAAGACTACCTCAACTCTACCGCATTCAAGCTCATAGTAGACAAAACAGAATCATGATGGAGTTAGGATTACCATCTGCAAACTACTCTACTCCTGTGAATGCATCATCCTACGCCTTCTCTAGAAGATCTAACTCTGTACATCTAACTCTGTATTAAAGAGGTTGAGGAGGAAGTCCACCGCTATCCAGCAATACTTGTGACATCTTTTTCCTGGACAAATTTGACAATTGAATAGTCCATTGAATCTACGCCATTCGGATCAGACATTTCATAGATTGATTTGATATCTTGGCAGTGTCCAAAATCACAATTCTGTAGTGGTATTGACTGTTGTTATTGATGTCATTAGGCATCTTAACCTCAGCTTTACTCTTAAACGGTATGCTGCAACAGAAAACACCCTACGGATCGAAACACAGATAAGCAGAGGTCTTATGTCACTAAAACGCCGTTCTACACGTTTAGCGATCGCAGTTTCCCTTGTTGCTCTCTTGGGTGGAATTGCTGCTTGTGCCGGTGCAAATAACACTGGAACAACCACCGCTGAGTCTCCTGCTGCGGGTGGAGAGGCTTCCCCTGCTGCGGGTGGAGAGGCTTCCCCTGCTGCTAACGTCAGTGGAAATATTGGGATTGACGGTTCCAGTACCGTTTATCCTATCTCTGAAGCTATGGCAGAAGAATTTATGGCTGCTAACCCTGGCACCAGAGTTACCGTTGGTACCTCTGGTACTGGAGGTGGTTTCCAAAAATTCTGTAGCGGTGAGACTCAAATCAACAATGCCTCTCGCGCTATTTCCAGTGAAGAAGTTGCTAGATGTGCTGAGGGTGGAGTTGAACCTATCGCTGTACCTATCGCAAGTGATGCGTTGACAGTAGCGGTCAATAATGAGAACGACTGGGCAACTTGCTTAACCTTGGAAGAATTAAACAAAATGTGGGCACCTGAGGCCCAGGGTACTGTGACCAACTGGAACCAGATTCGCCCTGATTTCCCCGATGCACCGCTTGAACTGTTTGGCCCGGGTACTGACTCTGGTACGTTTGACTACTTCACTGATGTGATCAACGGTGAGGAAGGTGCTAGTCGGGGTGACTTCACTGCCAGTGAAGACGACAACGTGTTGGTACAAGGGGTAGAAGGCAGCAGAAATGCTTTAGGCTATTTTGGTTTTGCCTACTACTATGAGAACCAGGACCGTATGAATTCGGTTGAGATTGATGGTGGAAATGGCTGCGTTGCACCTAGCCAGGAGAACGTCTTAAACGGCACCTACACTCCTCTGGCACGCCAACTGTACATTTATGTCAGCAAGGCAGCGTTGGACAATGAGCCTCAGGTTCAAGCATTCGTGGACTTCTACCTCGATCCCGCAAATACTTCGTTCATTGAAGAAACGGGCTATGTTCCTCTCTCTGAAGAGCTTTTAGCTCAATCTAAGGAAATCGTCGAAACTCGTAAAGTGGTGGCGAAGTAGTGTGAGGCCAGGTTTGATTCACAGAGTTGGATTCACGGTTCTCGACATTTTAGAGGAACCTGAACTGATTCTCATCCTTTGCTCAATGTGAACTGTTTGGTCAGGTCAGACGCACAGCCTGACCTGGCCTTAGTATTTAATAAACAGGTCTGTAAGTCATGACAGGTAGCGTTCTTCCCCCATCCAGTCAATCTCATGGTCTATGGCAACCGAAGCGGGGAGCCAGTAAGCGGACTGAAGATATCGTCAAGGTGATTTTAGGTGCCTTTGCTGCAATTTCGATCGCCACGACCATAGGAATCGTTCTCTCATTAGTCTTTGAAACCTTTCAATTCTTCACCGAAGTTCCTCTGTGGCGCTTTTTGACAGATAGAGCGTGGACTCCTCTTTTTACCAACCCCCAATATGGCATTTTTGTCTTGATTAGTGCCACTTTTCTGACTTCTGTCATCGCCATGTTAGTTGCAGTACCGCTAGGGCTGTTATCTGCTGTCTGCCTGAGTGAGTATGCACCTCGGAATTTGCGGGCGTGGTTAAAGCCAGGGCTGGAAATCTTGGCAGGGGTGCCTAGCGTTGTCTTTGGTTATTTTGCCCTTTTATTGGTGACTCCATTTTTGAGACAGTTCATTCCGGGAATGAACACCTTTAACGGTTTAAGCGCAGGTTTGGTTATGGGGATTGCCATCCTACCAACGATCGCCTCTTTGAGTGAAGACGCGATTTTTGCGGTTCCCCAAAGCCTGCGGCAGGGTTCATATGCAATCGGTGCAACGAAGCGGGAAACGATTCTCAACGTTGTTCTCCCAGCGGCGCTCTCTGGAATTGTGGCTTCGATCGTCTTGGGTGTTGCCAGAGCCGTTGGTGAAACGATGATTGTGACCCTGGCTGCGGGTCTTAATCCAACGCTAACACTCAATCCACTCGTACCCATTCAAACTATGACAGCCTTCATTGTGCAAGTATCTGGTGGTGACGTACCTGTGGGTTCTTTAAGCTACAGAACTCTGTTTGCAGTGGGTACAACACTGTTTCTGATTACGCTTGCGCTTAACATCTTTAGTTTCTGGTTTGTTCGCAAGTACCAGGAGAAATACGACTAATGACAGTTTCTAATTCAGTTTTCCCGGAAACTCAATCTGAGGCGAGATTTGACCCAAAACTCGAATCCCGTTACACCATTGACAATATTTTCAAGTATGCCACTTGGTTTGCCACCATTCTGGCACTTGCGGTACTGGCTATCCTCTTGCTTGATGTCTTGGTCGATGGACTGCCCAACCTCAGTCTCGACTTCCTCACTAGCTTCCCCTCACGCCGCCCAGAAAATTCAGGGGTTTTGTCACCCTTGATGGGAACACTACAACTGTTAATTGTGACAGCTTTGTTTGCTTTCCCTATTGGTGTAGGCGCTGGCATCTATTTACAAGAATTCGCCAAAGATAATTGGTTTACCCGAGCACTCGAGATCAACATTTCCAATTTGGCTGCGGTGCCTACGGTAATTTACGGTTTGTTGGGTCTGGCGGCCTTCGTTAACCTGTTTGGTTTTTTGACAGGGGGTCGAAGTATCGTTTCAGGTGGTTTGACGCTGGCATTACTTATTCTGCCTGTCATCATTGTAGCGACTCGCGAGTCCTTAAAGGCGATTCCCGATAGTCTGCGCTTAGCAGGCATGGCGTTAGGCTCTACGCGCTGGCAGGTTGTCTGGGAGCATGTCTTACCTCAAGCATTTGCTGGTATTCTAACAGGAACTATTTTGGGGCTTTCCCGTGCAATTGGTGATACAGCAACATTGGTCATTGTTGGAGCAAAAACTTTCGTTCCATTCATTCCTTTGTTCTTCCAAGCAGGATTTACAGCACTGCCTATCATCATCTTCAACTGGGTTTCTCGTCCACAGCCTGCATTCCACTCAATTGCTGCGACTGGAATTATCGTGTTGATGATTGTTTTACTGACGATGAACGCTACTGCCATCTTCCTGCGGAATAAGTTCCAAAGATCTGTTTAGGGTGTTTAGCTCCGGTTCACTTGTTCACTGAAAGCATAAGGACAATTCTATGCAAACAAATTCTTCCACCAGCGTCGGTACAGACATCACATTCCATGTTAAGGATGCCAATTACTACTACGGCTCCTTCTTAGCTGTTCGAGACGTTGATCTCGACATTCCTGAACGTAAGATTACGGCCTTCATCGGTCCATCTGGTTGTGGAAAGAGTACAGTCTTGCGTTGCTTCAACCGTTTGAATGATTTAATCCCCGGAGCGCACGTTAAAGGTACAATTCAGTATCACGGGGTCGATCTTTACGATAAGGCTGTAGACCCGATTGATTTGCGCCGTCGAGTTGGTATGGTGTTCCAGAAGGCGAACCCATTTCCCAAGTCTATTTATGAGAACATTGCCTTTGGAGCACGGATTAATGGGTACAAAGGCGATATGGACGAGTTGGTAGAGCGCTCCTTGAGATCGGCAGCGCTTTGGGACGAAGTTAAAGATAAGCTGAAGGACAGTGGTTTGTCTCTGTCGGGTGGTCAGCAGCAGCGTCTGTGTATTGCTCGTGCCACTGCAATTGAACCTGAAGTGTTGCTTATGGATGAACCCTGTTCTGCGCTTGACCCAATTTCTACTCTCAAGGTAGAAGAGTTAATGCAAGAGCTGAAGACCAAGTACACGGTCATCATCGTTACTCACAACATGCAGCAAGCTACCCGTGTCGCTGATATGACTGCCTTCTATAATGCTGAAGCCACGGAGAAGGGTGGTAAGCAGGGATACCTCGTGGAATTCGCCCCAACCCAGGTGATTTTCAACAATCCAGCGCAGCAGGCAACTCAAGACTACGTTAGTGGTCGTTTCGGTTAAAGTCATTCTGCTCTCAATTAATCCATCAGCCATGAGTTACGTCCCCTGAGATAGCGCATGGCTGTTTTTTAGGCAAAGCTCAAGACGCAGTTGGGGCGATCGCCCCACCAATTCGCTTCAGGATTTGCAATACAGATTGCCATTCTTCTGGCAACGTGTAGAGTGAAAACGCTCGTGAGAGGGCATATTGACGTGTCGGTTGATGTAGCAACTTCACAAACAGCACATCATCCCCATTGGTCATCATGCCAAACGTGGGACGCTCATTGTTAGTGTTAGCCGCCATGTATGCCAGTGCTTGGGGTAAAGCCGATCGCGTTGAAATTGTAGTTTTCTTCGCCTCTAACACTAACACCCAAAGATTTTGTTGCAAGACCAGGGCATCAATTCGTCCCCGTAAAGTTTCCTCCCCATCCTCTACCGAAATTTCGATCGCTGCTTCTGCTCTTAATTTGAACGGTGGATCATAAAACCCTGCCAACTCTAACACAGGCGAAGCCAACAACAGCATCACTGAGCCTTCTAGCAAATCGCCATCTGCGCGATGATAAAGCAAGCGTTGCCGCAGGGTAGAAAGCCGATCGCATTCGATTGGATTAAGGGCGGGGAGGGAGCCTTGCCATTCTGGAAAGAATTCTGCAACTTCAGTACGAGTTAACCCCAGCCGAGTTTCTACTGCTGTCAGGGTCTTAATTGCTTCAGTGATTGCAACAACCTTGGCCATCATTCATCCTCATCTTAAGTTTGACCGATCGCCTGGCCTGCCAGCCATCCCGTCGTCCAGGCACTCTGAAAATTAAATCCACCCGTTACCCCATCGATATCCAAAATTTCACCCGCAAAATACAGCCCATCACAATAACGGCTTGCCATCGTTTTGAAGTCCACTTGTTTCAAACTCACGCCACCACAGGTGACAAACTCTTCTTTAAACACGCCTTTGCCTTTGATGGCGTAAGTGGCATGATGCAATTCGGTGACCAATTGCTGGATGCCCGCTTTCGATACTTCTGCCCAGCGGGTTTCAGTGCCAATACCAGCCCGATCCACACAAAACTGCCAGAGCCGCCGGGGTAAGGCAAAGGGAGATTGGGAGGCGATCGCCCGCTTACCCCAGTCAGCCTTCTGGTCAATCAAACGCTGCCTCAACGATTCCAACGACATTTCTGGCAACCAGTTGATCTGTACGCTAGCCTGATACTGCTGATCGTGCAATCGCCGAGCACCCCAGGCAGATAACTTCAAGACAGCGGGCCCACTCAGCCCCCAGTGGGTAATCAGCACAGGCCCAACTTGCTCTAACGGTTTGTTGCTGGAGATGACCAACCGCATCTGGGCCCGCTCCACAGACACGCCTGCCAATTCTTGCAACTGCGGCTCTGGAACATTAAAGGTAAACAGCGAGGGTACAGGTGGTTCAATTTCATGTCCTAAGCTTTGAGCAAGTTTATATCCTTGAGGTTGGCTACCCGTCGCCAAGAGCAGGCGATCGCACTGGATCTGCCCTCCCCCCTTCATCTCCAGTTGGAAACCCGCTTCAGATTGGGTAACCGCCATAACAGGGCAGTTGGTTTTAATCATAACGCCCGTGTCGTCAGCCGCCTGCAATAAGCAATCTACAATCGTAGCCGAATCATCTGTCACCGGAAACATGCGCCCATCTGATTCGGTTTTTAAGGCAACTCCCCGCCGTTGAAACCAACTGACTGTATCTTTAGGTTGAAAGCGAGTAAATGCGCCTCGCAATGCTTTCCCGCCTCTGGGATAGTGCTGCACCAGTTGAGCGGGATCAAAGCAAGCATGGGTGACGTTGCAGCGTCCTCCGCCAGAAATGCGGACTTTATTCAGTAAATGGCGACTGGCTTCTAACAGGGTAACCTGAGTTTGAGGGTAAGCTTCAGCGCAGGCGATCGCGCCAAAAAATCCAGCGGCTCCTCCACCCACGACCACTACATGTAGCGGTTGCATAAATTTGAACGCTGCATCAAAGAATTACTTTCCTATTCTAATCAGCAGCAGGGTGCGGAGGAGGGAAAACCACAAAGGCACAAAGAGCACAAAGGTGCAAAGACTAAGAGAGACTAAGCTGGAAATCTGTAAAATCTACGGTTGTTCAGTCGGAATAGTGGACATTCTGACGCGGAGATGGTATAATGCTTTTTTATACACCTTAGTACTGATTCTTTTCCCAAGTCATGCTTAAAGTCGCTGAGGTTCAGGAGAATGAAGCTTTGTTGAGAGCAGGGTTGTCAAACCCTGTAACAGAACCCATGTTCTACTACTTTGCCTATGGTTCTTGCATGTGTCCGGTAGACTTGAAGCGATCGCTGGGTGAGAACACTCACTCCTACGTGATCGGGCACGCGACTTTGGCTGGCTATCGGCTTGGCTTTTTTCGCCGCTCTCGATTCCGTAATTGCGGTGTATTAGATGTTGTTAAGGATCATACTGCGGCGGTTGAAGGAGTTCTGTATCATCTGCCGCAGCGGTTAAGCGATCGCCTGGATCAGCGGGAGGAAGGTTATCGCCACGAAACCGTTACTGTGCAGTCCAAAAATCGGGTCTATACAAACGTGCGGACTTACACGGTGGTTGAAAAACTCTCGCGGGAATACGCGCCGAATGACTGGTACTTCAATGTAGTCTTACGGGGCGCAGTCACTTGCGGTTTACCAGAACAATACTGCTGGCAATTGTTTCACCACATGCATCAGTTACAGCTACAAGTAACGACCTAAAGGCACAATGCACCCGAAAGTGAGAGGTGTCGCTGTGATGGCGTGTGAGGATGAATGGGTAGTTATGCGGCTCTAGTCGTCGGATCTGCTGTCTTCAAAACCGGACGTGAAAACTTTCCCTTCATCCGGCTCCTCAATGACTTGGTGGTTGTCACCTATTGGCTCAAGAGGCAATCGCTGAATTTAAGGCTGGGCGCTTCCGGGTAATCTGATGCACTACACAACCTGTCGGTTCTGGGAATGTTACAACGCTATGGTATCTGCCAAGCAGCACGCTGAGTTTGAAAAGGCTCAGCAGGTTATGGGTGATGCGTGTTATCAAGCCAACGCCAAGCCGTAACTGTGAACAAAAAATCGCTTCTACCGAAAATCTAAGATTTTCGGTAGAAGCGATTCGGCGTTTGATTTGATAGTGTTAACAATGCTAATTCTGTTTTCCATCAGTGGTTTATAAACCTTACTGAGATGAATATGAAATAGATGACAGTATCAACGCTATCCTCTACCTTCGTTAGGTCTACACGCAATGCCTGCCAAGCGATCGCCCCAAGAATCTCAAGACCCACCACCCGCAACCCCTAACCCACCTCAGAGCACTTCCCCAGAAGAGCCAAACGACGTGTTTCCAGTCGTCGGCATTGGGGCATCGGCCGGGGGTATTGAGGCATTTACCCAACTGCTGAGCCATTTGCCGATCGATACTGGGATGGCGTTTGTGCTGGTGCAGCATTTAGCGCCCCATCAAGAGAGCATGTTGAGCGTAATTCTCTCTAGAATAACTCGGATGCCCGTGACGGAGGTGCGGGATGGCATGAGGGTGGAGCCGAATCACGTGTATGTGATTCCACCCAATGCCAAAATGACGATTGCGGATGGGTTGCTGCGATTGATGCCCCGTGAACAGACTCGCGGGCAGTTTATGAGTGTGGATGCGTTTTTTCTGTCGCTAGCAGAAGATCGGGGGGATAAGGCGATCGGGGTGGTGCTATCGGGCGGAGATGCAGATGGGGCACGGGGATTGGAGGAAATCAAGGCGGCGGGTGGAATTACCTTTGCTCAAAGTGAAGACACGGCAAAAGTCAGCGGCATGCCCAGCACGGCGGCCGCGACGGGACAAGTAGATTTTATTTTGCCACCTCGGGCGATCGCTGAGGAACTCGCTAACATCAGCCGTCATCCCTATGTGACTCGTCCCGCTCCCGCCAGAATCGTCGAAGAACAGCCAAACGGAGAAGATGCCCTCACCAACATCTTCAATTTGCTGCGGACGGCAACGGGGGTTGATTTTACCCATTACAAGCAAACGACCCTGAAGCGGCGGATTGTGCGGCGCATGGCGCTGTATAAACAGGAACGACTGGAAGACTACGTCCGCTATTTGCAGGATCATCCAGCGGAAGTCATGGCGCTTTATCACGATGTGCTGATTAATGTCACCAGTTTCTTTCGCGATCCAGAGTCCTTTGAAGCGCTGAAAACCCAAGTCTTCCCGGTGATTACGCGCGATAAATCGCCCGGAGCGCCAATTCGGATCTGGGTGGCGGGCTGCTCCACCGGAGAAGAAGCCTACTCCATTGCCATCTGCCTACTGGAATTTTTGGCTGATCAGGTTGTCAAGCCGCCAGTTCAAATCTACGCCACCGACGTGAGTGAGATGGTGATCAACAAAGCCAGAACTGGACTGTATAAACGGAGCCAACTGGGGGATGTTTCATTGGAACGGCTACAGCGCTTTTTTGTGCCAGTAGAGGATAGCTACCAGGTGTGTAAAGCGGTGCGCGAACAGTGTGTGTTTGCCCGCCAAAACTTAAACGGCGATCCGCCCTTTTCGCGACTCGATTTGATTACCTGCCGCAATGTGCTGATCTATCTGGGTGCGTCCTTACAGAAAAAGCTGTTGCCCACCTTTCACTATGGTCTCAAGCCCACAGGATTTTTGATGCTGGGCACCTCAGAAACCGTCGGCGACTCCACCGACCTGTTTGAACTGGTGGATAAGAAACACAAAATCTACGCCCGCAAGCTGGTATCGTCGCGGCTGAACCTGGATTTGACAGCTAGTCAATATACTTTAGACCCCCTCAGCTTACATCCTGCGATTAGTGAAGATGCCCAGAGTGAGCTGAACTTGCAAAAAGAAGCCGATCGTATTGTCTTACAGCAATTTACGCCAGTGGGTGTCATTATCAATGCCGATCTAGAAATTCTCCAATTTCGTGGTCAAACCAGTGCTTATTTGGAACCCGCTCCTGGCAAAGCCAGCCTTAACCTGCTGAAAATGGCAAAAGCTGAACTGTCGCTAGAGCTACGCACCATGATTCACCAGGCAAAAAAGCAAGAAATCCCGATTTGCAAAACCGGCATTCTACTGCCAGAGGGCGATCGCACCCGCTATGTCAAAATTGATGTTGTTCCCTTCAAAGCCTCTGTCACCAGTAGAGAGAACCACTTTTTGGTATTGTTTGAGGATACGTCTTCGTTGCCGGTCAATCCAGTCGCCCAGCCCAGCCCTTCCCTGAGCAACGAACTTAGCGATGAGTCAGAAATCGCGCAACTCAGACAGGAACTCGCCCGGACGAAAGAGCATTTGCAATCGATCATTGAGGAGCAGCAAGCCACAAATCAAGATCTGCGGGCGGCAAATGAAGAAATTTTATCTAGCAATGAAGAGTTGCAAAGCACCAACGAAGAATTGGAAACTGCTAAAGAAGAAATTCAAGCGGCGAACGAAGAACTCAACACTATTAACGACGAACTGCACCGCCGTAATCTGGAAGCCAACCAGGTAAGCAACGATCTGCAAAACTTACTCAGCAGCACCAACATTCCGATTCTGATGCTGGATGAAAATTTGTGCATTCGTCGCTTTACTCCTCTGGCACAACATCTGTTTAACCTGATTGCGAGTGATGTGGGGCGACCGTTGCGCGATATTAACCACAATCTGAACCTATCGAATTTAGAAGACCAAATTTTAGAGGTGATTAATACGCTCAATGCCAAAGAACAGGAGGTGCAAGACCTGCAGGGGCACTGGTATGACCTGCGGATTCGTCCTTACCGCACGATCGATAACAAAATTGATGGGGCAGTGGTGATTCTGGTAGATATTGATGCGCTGAAACGCAGTACTCAACAACTTCAAGACTCGCGAAATTATGCCGAAGCGATCGTGGAGACAATGCGAGATCCACTGGTTGTTCTCAACTCGAACCTGGAAGTCATCACAGCAAATCGAGCTTTCTACAGCATGTTCCAGGTCAGATCTGGCGACACCGAACAACGCCTGATTTTTGATCTGGGCAATCAACAATGGAACATTCCCGGTTTGCGATCGCTGCTGGAAGCAATTCTTCCCAGCACAGATGCCCCCGAATTTCAGAACCTTGAGGTGGAGCATGAGTTTGAGCAAATTGGACGCAAGGTGATGCTGCTCAATGCCTACCGGATGTCCCAAGTCGATCAGCAAGACATGATTCTCCTCTCCATTTCAGACATCACCGATCGCAAACGGTTGGAAGCAGAACTCAACCACAGTTTAACTCAAGAACAGGCCGCCCGGACCTCCGCCGAAAGCGCCAACCGTGCCAAAGATGAGTTCCTATCCACCCTGTCGCATGAACTCCGCAATCCGCTCAATTCCCTGCTCGGTTGGGTACAGTTGCTCCGCAGACCCAATCTCGATCCGGCTAGAATGGCTCATGGAATAGAGGTGATCGAACGCAGCGCCAGAACCCAGGCTCAACTGATCGAAGATCTGCTCGATATTTCCCGCATCACCTCTGACAGACTACGCCTCAACCTTGATCTGGTGCAACTTACCCCCATTATCGAAGCGGCGATCGAGGGACTACAAGTCACCGCCGAAGCCAAACAGATTGATATGCAATTGACGATTTTGAATGTTGGATTCGATCGTGAACAATCATCAGCGGCGGCTGCAACTAGACAACAACCCAATCCTCCAACATTCACAGTTCACGGCGATTCGATGCGCCTACAACAAATCATCTGGAATTTGCTCTCCAACGCTATTAAATTTACGCCCAACGGGGGACGGGTAGAGGTGAGATTGGAGCAAGTTGAGGAGATGGGAAAAATCACCATCACTGACACTGGCATCGGCATCAGCCCAGAATTTCTGCCTCGCATTTTTGAGCGATTCGAGCAAGCCGATAGTTCCCAAACGCGCTCAAATACGGGTCTGGGGTTGGGGCTGACAATCGTGCGGCACCTGGTTGAACTGCACAATGGTACTGTTGAGGCAAATAGTGCAGGCGAAGGACAGGGCAGCACGTTTATCGTGAAGCTACCGCTGCAAACGAACGTGACCGAGACTGCACCCGCAGTTCCTTCGGAGTTGCGCTTCGCGCAACTCGCGTCCTCAGACGCACTTGAGTCAACCGTTCTGCCAGCAGGCGAACTGCCCTCTATTGCCGGAATTCGAGTGCTGGTCGTGGACGATGAAGCCGATAATCGCGAGATGATTGCGATGATACTCGAACAAAATGGAGCCATTGCAACAGGGGTTGCATCAGCCAGAGAAGCACTGGCAACTCTGGGGGCAGATCCTGGAGCCTATGATCTGCTTCTGTCAGATATCAGCATGCCAGAGAGAGATGGCTATGATTTAATTCGCCAAGTGCGATCGCTTGATGCCGCTGCCGGAGGAAACATTCCCGCAATCGCCTTGACTGCTCTTGCCGGTATTGAGAACCAAATAATTGCGTTCGCCGCAGGTTTTCAAAACCATATCTCGAAGCCGATTGAGCGATATACTCTGGTGCGGGCGATCGCTTCTTTGGTCGGGATCAGTTCATCGCCGGACTCGTGAATGAACTGGAACAAACCAACTTCATGTTGTTGCTGGGGGCATCGGGCAGTGGCAAATCTTCCGTGGTGCGGGCAGGGCTGCTTCCCTGGTTTCAACAAACCAGGGGCAAGAACTTCGTCGTAATTTGAGTGTTGCTTGTGCAGCAGTTTCACAATATAGCAGTCTGATTGGTGCCCAGTAGATTCGTCATCTTCATGTTCCTTTATGCCCACTGATTTTGATTCTGCTGTTTCCAGCCAGTTTTCCAGTTCTTTGGCAGTCATGTTAACAGCATTTTGGAACTCACGCAATATAGTTTCATTTTCGCTTTGGGTATGACGTGTCATTCCTACTCATCCTGCTTTTCTTTAGCTTTCTTGCCTTTATCTTGTTTATTTTCATCTTGATCTTTCAGTTTTCTCAGTTCTTCGGCTCTGTGAATGGCTGTCTTGCCGCTTTTCTCGCTTTCAACCAAATATTCGGGCTTGTCTTTAGATGCCTCAAAATGGTGATTCTTAAAGTCTGTGGGTTCAGTAATAATTTCCTTGATCACGCCACGAGAGGTGCCACCCGAAGAATCCCACTCAACGCGATCGCCCTTCTTAAATTGCTGAGTCACGCTCGTTTCTCCTTAGAATTTCTCAGGAATATTGTCTTTTTATCTTAAGCAGGAAACAGGAGGGTTACATCATTCCAATGGCAGAATAGTGAAGCAGCAACGGCTAATCCTGCTTTGTTATACCATTTTGGGTGATATGTGCATGATTTCAATTGCCAGAACGGTTAGCTGGTCAAGCATTCTGCAATCCAAAATCGGAAATCTAAAATCCAAAATGGTATTAACCAACACCGTAGATTGGTTAAGCTGGCGAAATCTAGCTACGCTTCACCTAACAGAATAAGGAAAAATCTTCGCTCCGTGTTCAAAGCAGTAGTTGCTTGGGAACTGAAGCATATTCCTGACACATAACTCTTGAGAACTAAGTAGTTTAGGACTGGCGCACTTCGGGCGAAAAACCGGAATAGTTTGGGGATTGGTGGGGCGCTTCGCGCCCCACCAATCCCCAAACTGCGTCAGTCCTATAGTTTGGAGCTTTGCTTTAATTTGTTATTTATCTCCACGTTTACAATCTTCATGTTCAATTAATCTTTGTCATTTCTCATCTTCAAAAACCTGTGATCGTCAGCATTTTGATTTGTCTTCTGTATGTTCAAACATACGATTGTGCAAATGGCAAATAGATGCTAACTGATTTCCCAACATAAAATTGCAACCAGTAAAATCTGATTGCAATAGACTTTATCGGAAATTGTTTTGTGGCGCGGCTCCGCCGCGCCACAAAACAGTTTTAAACCTCAGAGACCTTATTTCCGATTAAGTTTAATATATAAGTTTCCTATTTTTTGGGTTTATTCTAATATGGGTCTACTCTGTAATAATCCTATTTGAATCCTGAATAGGCAAGGTTAAACTCTTTGTTCTCTAAATCGCCATTTCACACATGGTTCAGGATTGCTACATGTGATTTCCACCAAATTGGCTAAGGGGGATGAGGTAAGGGGGTGCAATATGTCTAGTCGTTCCGGTTTTATAACCTCCACAATTTGAAGAGCATAAATTGAGTGCAAACATGAAATTCAACATCTTATTCAATCGGCGTTCAATCAGTTGTGCTTTAATTCTTCTCCTGGGATCTGCTATCGTTACGGTTGTCACCCCCGGAATGGCACAACAATTCGCGGAAACCGCTTCAGTTCAAACCGCTCAGGCATCCTCTGCCCTCCAGGGCAGTTGGCAATTGGCAAACATGACTGCCCCTGGTTCTCCTATGCCCATGCTACCCGCTGCGGAAAACCCTTTGACTGCAACGTTTGAGAGCGATCGCGTTTCTGGTTTCGCTGGATGCAACAACTTTATGGGTAGTTTCAGCAGCGGCAATGGTCAAATGGCAGTCGGCGAATTGGCCACAACCTTGAAGATCTGCGAACAGGCTATTATGGATCAAGAAGCGTTCTACCTCAACGCCTTACGAAGTGCAGAAAGATATCAGGTGAATCGACAACAGGAACTTACCATTTCCTATAGGGTCACAGCAGGCAGTGGTGTCTTGCGCTTCAACCGCACCAGCGCAGCACAAGTTCCGCCTGTCAGTCCTGCTCCTCCAGTGGCTTCACAGAATAACTTTCAAGGCAGGGGAGTTGCTCAGGGGTCTGCCTTCACCCAAGGACGCAATGCGAATGTTTCCCTGACGTTAAATCGTGATAATTTCAGCCTGGAACTGTCAGAACCGACTGTTTCAGGGCGGGGGCAGACAAATGCTGCACGAGTAGAATATCGGGGCGTGGTTAGACGACAAGAGAACCAAAGGGGCAATTCTGGCAGTTTTACACTCAGCACTCGTGTTCGTAGTTTTGTCTCTTCTGCCAACCTGCGCGCCATTCCAAACACGACTGGCACCTGTCGGATTGAAGTATTTGACTCGCGGGTTGTTTCTACGAATTGTAGAACTGCTATTGACGATAGTGCTACGCAATTCCTGGGACTTGAACAATTCTGATGGCAAAGACGATCGCCCTTGCTATCTTCCAAGGCAATTTTTTGGAAGCCCAGATGTATGGGGCATCCAAAAAATTGCTTTAATTAAAAACGCTAGCGCTGTAACCTTAGATGGGCTGAAAGCCTGCCCAAGCGTCCTTCAGGTAGCTGCCTCAATTAAACGTAACTACTGGCCTGGCGAGTAAACATAGTGTAATACTGAGCATGGTTCTGCATCAGTTGCTCATGGCTGCCTTCTTCAATAATTTTGCCGTGTTCCAGCACGATGATTCGATCGGCCATTCTGGCTAAAGCGAGACGGTGACTGACGACAACAGCCATGCGTCCCTTGGCGATCGCCTTAAAGATCCGATAAATCTCATGTTCATTTTTGGGATCAAGTGCAGCCGTGGGTTCATCAAAAATCAGGAGTTCTGCTTGGGATAACCGCATCAAGGCACGAGCGATCGCGATGCGTTGCCATTGCCCTCCAGATAAATCAATGCCTCCTTCTAACTGTTTACCTAAGGGAGTCTCTAACCCGTGGCTCAGTTCATTAACGAGATAGTCGATGCCCGCTTCTTGCAGAACAGTTAATAGAGCCTGGTCTTCCTGCAATTTAGGTAAGAATCCCCAACCGACGTTCTCCCGTAAACTGGCAGGGAACCGGGCATAATCCTGCATAACAACTGCAATGCGCGATCGCAATTCATTTAACTCAATGGTTTTCAAATCTTGCCCATGCCACAAAATGGCACCGTGACTCGGATCATAGAGCCGACAGAGAAGTTTAGCCAGCGTCGTTTTTCCGGCTCCGTTTTCACCTACCAGAACCACCATCTCGTTGGGGCGAATCTGTAAATTAATGCCTGCTAACGTCAGCTTGTTACTGCCTGGATAGGCGAAAGCCAGATCTTGAAACTGAATACCTTGGGATGAAGCGGGCACGTCTGCCATCGCCACCTGCCGCTGCTGACCGCTGATCAATTGCGGTTGCAAGTCCATCAACTGAAAAATAGGACTGGTCGCCAATGCCACATCATAAATGTCGCCTGTATTCCCAATCAAAATATAGAGACTGCGGCGCACTTGCAGGATAATACCTGTGTAAAGCGCTAATCCCCCTAATGTGAAGGTTCCCTGCAACACACCGACCACTGCATAGACGTAAGGCAACGCTGACCCGATACCACTCAGAAAAGCCCAAAGAATGACGGCGATCGCTCCATCTTGACGCACCTGTTGCATGGTATTGAACATGCGCCCAAACAATCCTCGCCAGCGGTCAAGTAACACAGACTGCAAAGAAAATAGTCGTACCTCTTTGGCGTAAGCTTCGCCTAGCAACACTTTGGAGTAGATATTCATTTCACGGGTGATGCTAGCCTGGGTTTCCTCCACCTTCCAGCTTTTTTTATGGTATTTAACTTCTACATAGATTGACGGGATGGAAGATAGAATTAGAACAAGCGGCACCCACCAAGCAATCGACACCGAAACTGCAACGGATGGAAAAAACATAAACACCCCCATCAAAGTTGCAGCAACGATAAAGGAGAGCCGTTGCATTCGTTGCATTCCCTTATTAGTCAACTCCAATAAATTCAGGAGTTCTGGAGTTTCAAACAGAGCAATGTCGTCAAAATGCGCGACTTTATGCAGCACTTTACCTTCAACATAGCCCTGGACGCGATCGCGCAAGGCAGCAAACAAGGTTGTCCCAACCGAATCAACCGAATCAACAAACAGATTGAGTAGAACAAATGCAATTACACTCCATAACAGGATGGGATGGGCGAGGAGGAGGGCGATCGGCGATTCGTTCGCTCCGACTCCCATCAATCGAGTGGCTTCATCGATCACCACTTTGCTAAGAAACAAGGAGATAGACGGCCCTGCACCTGTAATCAAATTCAAGACTGCCAAATTCCTCAGTTCTCGGGGTGCTGCCTGCACTACCATCCCCAAACTCCGACGCAATGCCTGGAAAGGCGTTAATTCCTTTGGCTTCATTATCTGATTATGTTTTGGATGCATCATGAGAGGAGAAACCACACATCTACTGGCGATTCCGGAAAAGTTACGAAAGCAGCCCCAGTTAGTGGGGCTGCAACGTTCGGTATTCGAGGTGCGCGACCTTTAGAATATCATACTAATAGTACAAATGCTCGATATTTTTGAGAGATTTTTTGTGGTAATCGCAGTGAGAGATATACTGCATTCATCTCATTGCATTCCATGGCAGCAAGCCGACGGTCTCCCATTCTCCTCTGGTTCTCAATCCGGCAATCCGGCTCAGATTCTTGACAAATCTACTTCTATGTCCTCTTTGCCTCTGTGGTTTCTCCTCTCTCGATCAATAGTTCAGCGATCGCGCTTTAATTAACGTGACGTTCAATCATTCGCCCATTAGCAGATTGAATCGGTCGGGCATTGACGGGATATAGATTTTCAAACAGAGCAATTTGTTCCTCAGAGACTTGGATCGGTTCTTCTAAAACATTCCACTTCACACCCTCACTGCATGGAGGTGTCGTTAGTGAGCCTGTGTAGCTGAAATAGGTTTTACTGCTGGGTAATAAATCCGCAGCGTTAATTGTCAGTCTGTCAATTGCGCTAGTTTCTGTCTCTTCAGGAAGATTCTCCCAAATTGTATCAATCGTAGGATGGGTAATGCCTTCTTCTATCATGACACCGACAACTGCTAATTTTCCCGCCACGTTACGATGAACGAGGTGCAATTCCATTGGGAACGCCTGTCCTGACAGCACATGTTCGCTGGGTGTGTGAAAATGGAACTGCGATAGTTCAAACTCCTCTCCATCGATATTGACAGTACTGCCCTCGACGTAATTAACTTGAATCGTATGGCCAGTGTTGACAACAACTAATGGAACAGGAGTGTAGTTAAACTCTATTGCTGCTGGTGCTCCAACCACAGCGTTGCCGATATCTATTGGAGATTGATCCCTCCCTACCGCACATGTCGCGAAACTGGGATCTAAGCGACCCCATCGCGTGGGATTGCCAGCACCTCCATAAGCCCAGTGGGGCGAATCTTCTCCAGCTAAGATGAATGTAGAGCACGCTAGCAGAATTCCCAAAGCAAATAGGGCGATCGCTGCAATCTTCAGAAACAATTTAGGAGTTCCCATACATTTTCTGTTAAGAATGAAATTAGACGAGTTAACAATTGGTCATCAAATAATAATTCCCTCAAGGAGAAACCACAACCGTTCTTGTTTAAACTTAAATTAAGTTCTTAAAGTCTGAAACCAACACTACCGACTTTTGTGGGTGTTGTAGGTAATAGCCATAACCTACACATTCCTCACCTTTACGAATTCACGTAAGTTTTAAGAATCACTTCTTTGGAAAGCTGACAAAGTTGCAAATTCCCCAACAACTCCAGCATACAGACGTTGATACACAGAGAATAATTGTTGATAAGTATCAAACACTTGCAGATCGGGGATGTGGCGATCGTCAATCTGAATCAATTTTTCAATGTCTTCCAGTTGCGAAATCGCTTGCATGGCGTACATGCCCAATACTGCTGCTCCAAAAGCACTGCCTTCATAGACATGCGGCACCAGCACTTCAGCCCCAAACACATCTGCCATCATCTGTCGCCAAAAAGCAGACCGGGCAAATCCACCAGAGGCGCGAATATCTTTGGGGATTCCCGCCAAATCGCGCAACGCCAAACTGATGCTATAGACCGCAAATAAAATACCCTCCATCACCGCCCGGACGAAATGCGCCCTTTGATGATGCAACCCGACCCCAAAGAAAACCCCACGGGCATCGGGATTCCAGTAGGGTGCTCGTTCTCCAGACAAAAAAGGCAAGCAGATCAAACCATCAGCACCAACAGGAACCTGACTGGCAGCTTCCAGCATCAAACTATAGGGATCAACCCGCTGCTGCTTGGCTTGGGCAATTTCGAGTTGACAAAAATTATCCCGCAGCCATCGCAAGACAATGCCACCGTTGTTGGATGGTCCACCGATGACCCAGTGATGCTCGGTTAAGGCATAGCAGAATGTGCGATCGCATTGATCTGTCATCGGTTGAGGAATGACCACACGCACTGCTCCACTCGTACCAATCGTGACGGCAATTTGATGGGGGGCGATTGCCCCTACGCCCAAATTAGCCAACACGCCATCATTCGCGCCAACGACAATGGGTGTATCGGCAGACAAACCCACTGCTGTTGCATACTCTGGGCGTATTCCGCGTAAAACCTGAGTGGTTGGCACCAGTTCGCTGAGTTGTTCGGAACGAATACCCGCTACTGCAAGAGCAGTTTCATCCCACTGGAGATGATGTAAATTGAATAATCCAGTCGCAGACGCAATCGAATAATCAACTACAAACTGTCCTGTTAAACGATAGAGAATATATTCTTTGATGGAGATGAAGCGACTCGCTTGTTGAAAGATGTCTGGAGCCTGCTCTCGTAGCCACATCAGTTTAGGCAGAGGGGACATGGGATGAATGGGAGTCCCTGTGCTTTGATAGAGCCGATGTCCTAAATCACTCTGCTTCAGTTGGGCAGTTTGGGCAACGCTGCGATTGTCTGCCCAAATGATCGCCTGATGCAGGGGGCTGCCCTCAGCATCAATCGCAATCAGACTGTGCATGGCTCCACTAAAACTCAGGGCTGCAATTTGAGAAGGCAACGCCCCCGACTGTTGCACGGCATCCCGCAGAGCCATAATTGTGGCTTCCAAAATTGCATCAGGGTCTTGTTCTGCCCAGGTTGGATGGGGCACCATGAGAGGATATGCATACTCTCCTGTGCCTTTGACCTGCCCTGTAGCGGTAAAGGCGATCGCTTTAGTGCTGGTTGTGCCAATATCAACCCCGATAAAGTAGTTGTCATTCATACAAATATCATGATCCATACAAAATGTTTGTCATCGCAGTTTTCGTATCATAGATGAAGGGACAGCCTGTTTTTTGAGGAGAAGCTGAGGAAGGGGCAAGTTTTTCCCCATAGATACAATTGGCGATAGAGAATCACAGAGGCACAGAGAACACAGAGAGGGAAATCTAGTGCTCTGTTAAGGGAGTTTTGAGGGGTCTGTGACCCCTCAAAACTCCCTTTAATTTAATTTTGATTTGCGGGGTATGCCGCAAATCAAAATTGACAGACCACTAGAGCGTGGTGAAGAAATGGGTCGCTACCTGACCTTAATAAGAACCCGGTCGTTGTATTTTTGCATGGAACGTGCCAGTTGAAGAGGTGGAATTCTGGTTAAACCATTTTTCCAAGACGGTGAATTAGGGTAGAGCCATCTTGTTAAATGGGCAAGCAGATGGCCAAACATTTCCTCATTTTTATTCACGGTATCGGAGAAAAAGTATCTGAAGGATCAGAAATTTTAGGCTATCCAAAGCTGTGGAATAATCTTTCTAAAGCATTTTATAAAGAGAATAAGTTCCGATTTAACGAGAAATATGTTCCTCTCTACACGGATTGGCATACGCATCAATTGCAATGGGCAGAGGAGGCGATTTTTACCAAGAGCTTTCCAGATTTGGCAGAGCGAAAACTGTCCTTACTCAATCCGCTTCGCAACTTCACTACCTTCTTCTTGGGCGATGTAGTGGCATATCTTTCAGAAGACACCAATTTTATCCGACGAACGGTTTGGCAACAAATCTGGACGGTTTTAGAAAAACCTTTAAAGCAAGGGACAACCACCTACAGCATTGTGGCTCATTCCCTCGGATCTGTGATTGCTTACGACTATCTCTGTTGTCTTTTTCATCCTGAACAGCCGCGTTTGTTTGTGCCTCAGCTTCCAGTAGAGTCTTCTATAGTTCCAGCCATCTCAACTGAGGACTGGGAGTTGAATGAGGCAGAATTAGGATTGCTACAGAAACAATTTCGTCATTTTTTTACGTTAGGTTCACCGATTGGACTATTTATTTTGCGTAAGGGATCATTATGGGAAAACGGCTCTCCCTTTCAGGAGATTTATAATCCAGTCAGAGGAAACGATCGCCTCTGGATTAACTTCTACGATCGCGATGACATTATTGCCTACCCTGTTAAGGCCTTATTTTCGGCTAATCCTAAAAATCAAGACTGTCTCCTCAAAGATATCGCTATCAATACTGGCTTTACACCACTTGATGCCCACACAAACTACTGGCAAAATCGTGATGTTGCTGAAAAGATCATGCGGTTTTTAAGCAGCGCTGACTAATTCTCAGATAACGCGAGTTCGACGAGCGGTTTTTCGTTGGGGCGGACGGCCGCCCCAACGAAAAACCTTGTTTGAGGGCTGTGGCGCGACGCGCCACAGCCCTCAAACGGTGATTATCGAACTCGCGTTCAGTTAAGGGAGCAGCAGATCAATGAAGTACCAGTGACCGGGGTTCGACTGCGCTCACCCCTCGGATAACTTGAGTTGAGCGGAACCGAAACCCACTCTACGGGTATTTTCCCCTACACATCTTGCATGGCTCCAGTTAACTCACTTCAGCGAACGATCGCATGACTGGAAATCCCTCAGAATCGATCGCCGCATTGCCCGGTCGCAAGGAAAACAGCGTTTGCATTCCAGCAGACTGAGCGGCTTGCAATTCATCCACCACATCCGAGATAAACAGAATTTCCTGGGGTGCCACCCCAATCGCCTCAGCAATCCGGCAATAGCTATCTTCGGCTTTCTTTGACCCCATCTGAGTATCAAAGTAACCACTGATGTAGGGCGTTAAATCTCCAAATTGTGTGTAGCGAAACAGGAGGTGTTGAGCCTGCACACTACCAGATGAAAAAATGTAGATGCGTTGGTTAGCCGCAGTCCATCGTTCTAACGCAGGTTTGACATCGGCAAATAAGGATGATTGCAATGTGCCATCCCGATATCCTTGATGCCAAATTTTGCCTTGCAGGGATTTTAGTCCAGTCGATTTGCGATCGATTGCTATCAGATACTCAATGTAAGGAATAGCCGCATCAGGGATACCTCCCTGCCAAAGAGGAACAGCAAACCCTTGAGCACAATCCACCTGATATTCTTGCCGCAATTGGTTGAGGTCGCGCTGCACCTGTTCATCTTGTCCTTGAACCTTGAGGAACGCGGTCAGGTGCTCTTTGGCGTAGGGAAATAAAACCTCAAAGACATACGCTACAGGAGTTGTTGTCCCTTCAATGTCTAACAAAAGTACCTTTGCTTGATGGACATCCTGCTCAGGCATCTTTCCTCCGGCACCGCACTTGTCACTGCTAGCTGCATTAATTCCTATTGCCGATCATAGACAATTTAACCGCAAAGTCGCAGAAAACGCAGAATTATTCCTTCATGTCCTTTGCGCTTTTGCGGTTACTTATAAGCTACGCTTGCGATCGCTTGAACTCGCCTTCTGTCTGATAGGGTGTTTGAAAAGTAGCTAAGAGGGCACTATAGGCTAGCTGAGAGCCTCCGTCATGGAAAACTGTTGCAACAAGGATTGTCGTTTTTCTGTGTCAGCGAAGAGGGCTTGAATCGCATGGGCATAGGGTTCCACCAGCAACCGATATTTGGAATCCACTTTTTCTAAGATTTCATCCATTAGAATTTGTAACATGCCTTCAACCAAGTTCCAGCTAACATCCACACTGGGAAACACCATCACAGACAGCGGCAACAACTCATACTCAATGGAGTCAATGTGTTTCTCCAACATACAGAGACACAAATAACCCTGAAACATCTGCAAATCTCGTAACGTTGAAGATGTCACTCCAGAGTGACTCAAATCTCCTCGTCGGCTGGTCTGCCCAGGAAATTGCTGAACTGCTTTGTTATGGACAGCACAAGCAATAGATTGACTTGCTTCAGTAATCTGCTGAACGGCTGTCAAACTGGGCAACCCCTGAGCATATTTGGCTGCCCGATGAATTCGCTGCCAGGGAATACAAACTTGTTCTTCAACAAATTTGAAATAAGGGGAGAGCAGGACTTGTTCTGCTAGGGTCAGACGTTTCAAAATCAATTCAGTACTGAAGTGAAAGTGAGTTGTTAAAAAACCAATGGATCGAGGATCTTTTGATAATAGATGTTGCTGCCGCAGAATTTTCAGCACAGGTTCAAGCTGCACTGCTAATCGATCAGGCGTGAGTAAAGCCCAGTCGATAAACACTTGCTGGGCAACATCACTTACCTTTGCTGCCACATCAAGTTCCGAGGAGGAGTGTGAGGTAAATGGATGCTGTTGGTAGAGATCTAGAACCTGGAGATAAACTTGTTCAACAAATCGAGCAATTCGTCTGGACTCTGACAGGTTAATCACATTGGGAATATAGGAATACAAGGCATCTGTCTTCAATCCGGCGCACTCGCAATTAATCTTCAACAGACGCTGGAGGTGGGTTGTCGTCTTCTTTCGTTCTTGAGCAGAAACAAATTTGCTCAGTTGTCCCACTGTTAATCGATCTCCACCTGTAAGGCGAGATAAATCGGGAACATATCGTCTAGCCCAAACCTTAATAAAATCGTCTGTCCTGACAGACTTTCTAGGGTATCTGTCGATTTGTAAAGTAGCAGTCACAGGTTCCTCCGGAGGGGGTTGTTGGGAAATGCAGGTGAACACATCGGTAGGCACCCCACTCAGAAACCAAATCTACAAGAAGTTAGTAGTCTGTCAAGGGAGTTTTGAGGGGTTAGCGACCCCTTAAAACTCCCTTAAACTGAATTTTGATTTGCGGGATACCCCGCAATCAAAATCGACAGACCACTAGTATTCAATTTTGAATAAAGCCGTGTGACCAGTCCACAGCAGCCGTCTAGGACTATGAACAACCAACAAGTTACATAAAATACGTGGAAAATATCAAAAGAGACTATATTCACCATCAATTTAACACCTACATTTCAATTCATTTTAAGTGTTTATACTAGCTGTACTTAAGATCTAACGGTAGAATAGAACTATACTCATTTAGCATTTTGGTAGATATGAAGCGATCGCGCTTATTAACTGATGTTTAAGCCGTTATCAATTCGTTCTAATTCTAGATAACCTGGGTGATCCATGAGCCATAAATTGCGAAGCGTGGGCTGCATCTGCGCTCTTCATTTATTACTTGAAATTATTACTTGAAACCCACTACCGATAATGTAAATGCCTTTCAGGTTTTCCAGGTGATTTTTTGAAGACCACAACAAGCAAAAGGTGTTGCTGATTTGATGGATGATTTTGAACGTGAAACCTGCGGTTTCACGTTCAAAATCATCCCTTTATTAAGCAACGCCAAGCAAGATTGAACAATACCTGCTAGCTTGGAAATGTTACCCTTTGCTTCTCAATTAGCCAAACTTGCTTACTGTGATGCTCACCAGCCTTGTTCAAACCAGTTCTCGTCAGGGTGAAATCGTCGAAGTCGTTTTCCGTAACGGATGGGACTACATGCGGCGATTGCTGACGGGTGGCAAAGCCGATGAACCCAAGTTGCCGCCTCCCGCTGTTCTACGAAATATCCTGGTAGAGCTGGGTCCAGTTTATGTCAAGCTAGGGCAGTTACTAAGCACTCGCCCCGATCTCATGCCGCCTGAATATATTGAAGCTTTGGGTGCTTTACAGGCCAGAGTACCACCTGTTGAGTGGGTGGCGATCGAACAGTTATTACAACAACAATTTCAGCATCCGTTAGATGAAATTTTTGCCACCATTAACTTTCAACCCGTTGCTGCGGGTTCGATCGCTCAAACTCATCGAGCCACCTTGAAAGATGGGCAAGAAGTGGCTTTGAAGATACAACGACCTGGTCTAGAAGTTGTTGTTGAGCAAGATATTGCCTTGATTAAACTGATTGCCAATCTGGTTGCCCAAACTGACTTTGGCCGCTACTACGACACTGTTGCGCTGGCAGAGGAGTTTGCTCAAGCGCTGCGTGCCGAATTAGATTTTATGCAAGAGGCACGGCACACAGAACAGTTACGTGCTCAATTAAAGGGTAGCCGATGGTTTGACCCCGAGCGCCTGACAACCCCCGAAATTCATTGGGAATTGACGACCGCAAAAGTGTTGGTCATGGAATGGTTAAATGGTGAACCGTTGCTCAGTACCCCCCTGTTAAATTCACCAGAAAGTAATGAAGCAATCCAACAAGAACGCACCGAATTGGCAAATTTGCTGTTGCGAGCCTTTTTCCAACAAATTTGTTTAGACGGTTTCTTTCACGCTGATCCCCATCCAGGTAATCTATTTTTCCTGGAAGATAGACGGCTAGCCTTACTCGACTGCGGCATGGTAGGACGGTTAGATCCTTTAACCCAAGAGACCTTACTCCAATTGATTCTGGCGATCGTCAGCCTGGATGCTCAGCGCTGCGCTCAATTAACCCTGCAACTCGCGCCCTCTGAACAACCGATTAATCTGACGCGGCTAGAGGGTGATTATTCACGATTGCTGCGTCAGTACTATAGCACCAGCCTGGCCCAAATTAACTTCAGCCAACTCTTCTATGAAGTTTTGCAAGCAGCCCGCCGCAACAAAATTCGGGTGCCCGGTAATTTGGGACTGTGTGCTAAGGCGATCGCCAATTTAGAAGGAGTCGCTCGTACTTTAGACCCTGACTTTAACCTGCCAGACCAGATTCGGCCCCTCATGGCAGATTTGTTCCGCCAACAACTGATGGGCAATGCCCCGCTGCCCACTGTATTGCGAACCGTTCTAGATATTAAAAGCCTCTCGCTGCAAACCCCCCGGCAAGTCGAACAACTGCTCAATCGCGTTACCTCTGAAACCCTGCATTGGAATATCAATCTTCGAGAACTTGACCCTTTGCGTCGCACGATTGATAGTTCAGCCAACCGCTTGTCGGTTAGTATTCTTGTCGGTTCATTAATTATGGGTGCAGCTATTATTTCTTCCAATGCTCCTGTCAGCCAGGCCTATTGGGTGAGTGATGTTTTGTTTGCTGTAGCCAGCTTCATTGGCTTATGGTTGGTTGTTAGTATTCTGCGATCGGGTCGTCTGAAATAGCCAACGCAAGGAGATTTCAGAGGCGAACGTGCCGTGGTGTATGATTTCTGCATTCAAGCTAGCTAGCGTGCTTCATGAAAGAATGTCGGGTGCCTGCTCCCTTACAGCCAGGGGATAAGTTATGTGTGGTTGCACCCAGTGGTGCTTTGCGAGAATTGGCAGCTTTGCAAAAGGGAGTGGAAATTTGGCGATCGCACGGCTACCAGATCGAACTTAGCCCTGCTTATGACCAGCGCTGGGGCTACCTGGCAGGGGCCGATGAGCAACGGCGGCAAGCTCTCCGTGCGGCTTTGGCTGACCCAGAGTGTAAAGGGGTGCTCTGCGCCCGTGGCGGTTTTGGGGGCACCCGATTGTTAGAAGACTGGCACTGGCGATTCTCTGAACCCAAATGGTTGGTTGGATTCTCCGACATTACCAGCCTGTTGTGGAGTTTGAGCCAGCAAGAAATTTCTGGAGTACATGGCCCCCTGCTGACCACGATCGCGGCTGAACCCGATTGGTCAGTTCAGCGGTTAATGGATTGGGTTGAAGGGCGATCGATCGCTCCTTTAACTGGAACGGGCTGGGGCGGTGGGCAGACTGAGGGGATGCTTTTACCTGCCAACCTGACGGTTGCCAGTCACCTGTTGCACACCTCTGCTCAACCTGATTTGAGTAATGTCATTCTAGCGTTTGAAGATGTGTCAGAAGCTCCCTATCGCATCGATCGAATGTTGACTTATTGGCGTGTTCTAGGTCTGTTTAAAAAAGTGCAGGGAATCGCATTAGGACGGTTTAGCCAATGCCAACCACCTGCTACGATTCCCAGTTTTACTGTGGAAGAAGTATTGCGCGATCGCATGGGTGATCTTGGTATTCCTATTGTTTCAGATTTGCCATTTGGTCATGATGGTGTAAATGCTGCCTTACCTGTTGGTGTAAGAGCAGTGTTGGATGGCGATCGGGGCACCTTAACGATTGAGAGCTATTCAGACCTCACAAGGTACTGATGCGTTTTTGAAAGAACCGTTTTGAGCAGTTTTTTCGGGCGTTGCTGATTTTAGCTATGAAATTGAGAGGGGGAGGCGCGCTCAGCGCGCCTCCCCCTCTCAATTTCATAGCCGGATTAAGCAATGCCTTTTTTCGATTTCAATTCGTTGGAGTCGTTTCTTGTTCTGGTGAGTTAGGAGAACTAGGAGGGGCGATCGCTTCTAACTGTTCTACAAAACTGCCCAAAGTATCAACCGTCAAAGCCACCTCCATCAGGGTTTCCAACTGCTCTACGGTCAATGGCTCCAACTGAGCAGGTAACTCAGCAGGTGCATCTCCAAACCGCAATTGAATCGCCTTCATCAGCAAGCGAATAGTTTCTTGTCGCCCCTCTTGTCGCCCCTCTTGTCGTCCTTCTTGTCGTCCTTCTTGTCGTCCTTCCTGGAGTCCTTCTTGTCGCCCCTCTTGTCGTCCTTCTTGTCGTCCTTCTTGTCGCCCCTCTCGTCGTCCTTCCTGGAGTCCCTCACGCTTGGCTAAGCGCTCAATGCTGGTAACATACTTCATCTGGCGTTCCTCCTCATAAGCTATCACGTCGGCTCGAAAGGCTTGCTCTAACTCCTTCGGCAACTTCATCACCCAGTCAATAAAGTTGAATAACTCTAAGATATCTTGCTTGTCGTAACCCTGCTCATACAACCGACGAAATAGAGCAAACTTCCACACCTGACGCTGGGGCAAATCGCGCCGCGTCTCCAACGTCTTCAGATGGGCCATAATCACTGTGGCGAATGGATTAGTGCTGGTTTCCAACGCTTGCCACTGTGTCCGAAAATCCAACAATTTCACGACTAAAAACTCAAATTGCACTCCAGAACCGAAGAGCCGCTGTTGAAACACTTGTGGTCGCCATTTCGGATTAGAGTCACACAACACTGCCAAACTGACCACGGGACGATGATAGCGATCGCCAATCCGGTAGTGATAGACATACATGCGTTCGGCAAATCCGGTTTCCTGCTTGCCTTGCACTTCGATGTGGATGAGAATCCATAGTTCTTCACCCTCCAGCAACCGGACTTTGACCAGTTTGTCGGCAAACCGTTTGCCCACATTGGCATCGCGAACGATTTGCTGGAGTTCCTTGTCAAGAAACTCATGGGGGTAACTCCAGTCAATTGCCTCACAGACCAAGGGGAAGCAGAGTTGCAGAAATGGTTGAAAGTAGCGTTCGAGTCCCTGTTTCCAGGGCGAGTCATACTCGGTCTTTGTCGTACCCATAGGATGAAGATCAGTGGATATGTACTATACACTAATCTGAAATACTCCAATTCTTTCAAAAAATCAGGGATCTCAATTTTTGGCCAACTCACTGTGAAAGCGATCGCGCTATGCCCTTTCAATTCGCTGGAGCCGATGAGAACCTTACTTGATTATCCTGAGGCTCGTGATCCATAAGAGGTATTTCTAAGAGCATTTTTCTAGCGTCAATCGAGAACAGGCGATCGCACTTTTCATCCTTCTAAAGTCTTTCGCAGACTAACACAAGCCATTTCTTGTCCGACAGCAAGCCGATGAATGCCATATGCGATGACTTCAAAACTCTGCTTCTTGTAGACTCCCTCAACCCGTAGTTAATTTAAGTATCATCATATTGACGAAGTATGGCAATCTCAAATGGTTGTGAGATGAGGTGGGCGGAGCAGCCTACTTCTTACAACCTATCTCACAAATCACTATTACCACTGTATGACAAGAACAGGAGTTGGAATTCGGACGGCTCAGACCCGGAGCGATCGACTTGTTGGTCAGATCCATGTTTATGATGGAGCGGGTAAGGGCAAATCCCAGGTAGCTCTGGGCGTGGTGCTGCGTTCGATTGGATTGGGTATTCGTACCTCGTGGCAGACCCGAGTGTTATTGTTGCGGTTTCTCAAGGGGCCCGGTCGCACCTACGACGAAGATGCGGCCATTGAAGCTCTGCAACGTGGCTTTCCTCATTTGATTGATCAGGTTCGCACGGGTCGAGCGGAATTTTTTGGAGCGGAGGAAATTACCCGCTTCGATCGCTTAGAAGCCCAAAGAGGTTGGGATGTGGCCAAAGGCGCGATCGCCTCTGGACTATATTCTGTGGTTGTATTGGATGAATTAAATCCCGTGTTGGATCTGGGACTGTTGCCTGTCGCAGAAGTGGTGCAGACTCTTCAACGCAAACCCGAAGAAATGGAAATCATCGCCACGGGACGGGGCGCACCTCAGGCATTATTAGACATCGCTGATCTGCACTCTGAGATGAAACCGCACCATCATCTCACGGCAGCAGCCCACGGAATTGAGGGCATTGAAATCTATACGGGTTCCGGTAAAGGCAAATCCACCAGTGCTTTAGGCAAGGCTCTGCAAGCGATCGGCAAAGGCATTAGCCAGGATAAATCCCACCGAGTGCTGATCCTGCAATGGCTAAAAGGTGGCGTGGGCTACACCGAAGATGCGGCAATTGCCGCCCTGCGACAAAGCTATCCCAATCTGGTAGACCATCAGCGCTGTGGTCGCGATGCTATCGTCTGGCGGGGGCAACAACAAGAATTGGATTACGTCGAGGCGGAACGGGGCTGGGAGATTGCTAAAGCGGCGATCGCCTCTGGCTTATATAAAACCATTATTCTAGACGAACTGAACCCCACGGTTGATCTGGAACTGCTACCCGAACAACCGATCGTTCAGACGTTATTGCGAAAACCGCGCGATACAGAAGTCGTAATCACTGGTCGGTGTAAAAATCCACCTGCCTACTTTGATCTGGCCAGTGTGCATTCAGAAGTTTTTTGTCACAAGCATTATGCTGAAAAAGGAGTGAATCTAAAGCGGGGTGTAGATTTTTAATGGCGGCAATTCGCTTTAAGATAGCAATGAAGCTATTGATACACTTAGCACTGCCCTAATTTTTATGCGATCGTTCTGGTTTGATCCTTATCTTTGGGTTCATTTAGCTGGCATTGCCACTGTGCCAATTTTATTAGAACTCTGCCTCGTTACATTAGCCATCAGCACTCCTTTCTTACCAGAGGGACTAGAGTATGTGGTGGTGGCGATCGCCAGCATCGGCCCAATCCTGTGGATGCAATGGCAACGCCCGTTTTGTATCTATAGTTTGTTACCCCTGACGCTTAAACCAGATGAATTAACCGTTGAGCAACGCCGTCTCTTAACCTTGTTCAAGCGGGGTAAGGGTCGAGTAGCAGCGGGGTTGGTCGCCGTTTTTATGGCCTGGGTGTTGTGGCAACTCTATCGGTTTGCTCCCTTAGCACTCAATGTTGCGCCCAATTTACCAGGGGGGCGCATCACAGGCATGTTAGGAGCGATCGTCACGTTTCTCTTAGCTAATCTGTTTGTCCAAGTGCCAATCAGCGTGTTGCTCGTGTTGCTTACTAGGGAATCTCAAGTAAACAGCACTGACCCGTATCCAGTTGCCGTTGTCGCCAGTGATTTTTCCTTCATCGGTTTTCCTGTGCGGCGCATTCTGCCTGAACTTTCTCCCCCCGCTAAGGCGACTTCAGTTTCCCCTGTTGCTCCTGCTGAAGTCACTCCGCCAGTGATGCCTGAGACAGTGACTGAATCATCAGTTTCGGATGACCCCGCTGCTGCTGCCACGGCGATTGAGGCGATCGCTAAACAGGTGACTACTGCTGAACAGGTGACTGCTGCTGAACCCGCTCCTACTCTGATCGATGAAGCGGTTTCCGACGAAGTGGCTGAACCGATTGCTGAGGAGGTCACTGCTGTTGACCCCTCTCCTGATCTGGCAACTGAAGTTGAAGAGGTGGCTGCTCATGCTGCTCATACGGATACGGCATCTGATGACGTATCCTCTGAAGAAGCATTAATAGTTGCCTCAGAAGCGAGCGAACCTACCCTCTTCCCAGTTGTGGATGCCTCAGCAGTGGTTGAACCCTCTCCTCCTGAAGCGATCTCTGAGATCCCAACAACGGTGATTGAACAGACTGAACTGATGGAGCAGACTGAGACAGAGCGATCGCCAGAAGAACCAAGCGACCGGGAGGTGCCAAACTAGCAAGAAGACTTAAAAACTGGAGGTGAATTCTCGTAGCTAATCTTGCATAATATAGGACGGAGGGCAGCAATCCTCACACACAACCGTACCGATTTTGAAGCTCTTACACGAGAGTATTTTGAACAAGGGCGTTATCATCACGGAATTATTGTTGCTGTGAGGAAGCCATATTAAGAAGTTGGGCGGAGATTGCTCAAGATTCTGCACAGCACAACTTACTGATGAGATGAAAAATCAGCTTCCTTACATCTAAAGGCAACCGTCGCTGGGAAGTCTATATGGTGGATTAACCCATCCCATTTCCTTCTTTGCCGTAGGCTTGCCAGGCCAATTCCACCAGTCCGTTAATGATGGCTGCTGCCACCACGGCGCTGCCTTTGCGTCCCTCAATCCGAATGTGAGGTACGAGAGAATCCTGAAGCCGTTGTACTGCTACGTCAATCCCAATAAATCCAGCAGGTGTCCCCACAACCAGCGCTGGACGGATTTCTTCGGCTTCAATCAGGTCAGCAATGGCTGTTAGAGCAGTTTGGGCCTGCCCTACCACAAAAATTCCTTCGGGATAGCGACGAGCTAGAGTTTCTACACCCCAAGCTGCCCGGGATTTCTCGCGCTGTGGACGGGTCAAAGCATCCATGCTGCAATAGACGGGATTAGCAAAGGTATTTTGAATGATGGGAGTGATACCCACCTGCACCATTGGCACATCTACTACGATCGTGCTGCGGGCTGCTAAAGCGGCTGCACCCGCTTGCAAGGCATGATCAGAAAAGCGGATCAATGATTTGTAGTCAAAATCTGCGGTGGCGTAAATGACGCGCCGGACAATTTCATACTCGGCGGGTGAAAAGGTATGGTCGCCAATTTCGCGATCGATAATTCTCAGGCTTTGCGCGTCGGTGGTATGCCACTCCATAGCTCCCCCAGAATAAGCGTTGTCCAAGCAAACTTGCACCAACCAGTTTATCGCCTTGGGGCATCGCAACCAACTCTAAAAATAGGTCAGGTGCAACAATGCTGTTGCACCTAGAAGAAGTTGCGATCGCCCCCAAAATTATCACGTTTCTGCTGAGGACGAACTAAACATGGGGGATAGATAAGCCACGAGAGCACCTAGAGCAAACCCTGCGACGTTTCTCAAAAGGGGAATCCAATCGGCTGTACGAGAGACAACAGGACCAACTCCAAAGGCGATAAACAGGATACCCCACAGAGGAGAAAAAATTAGGGCCCACTGCCAAGCAAAGGGTTGGCCAGGTTCTCGCGGTTGAGCCGCAAACCCCAGGATAATACCGCCCAGGATAGACGTAATCAGAGTCAGAATCCACTGCTCCCTTGGTAAACCAGGAACAACACTACAACCTCCTTTTCGCAGACAACCCTCAATAGAACTCAACGCCTCTTTAATAGAACCATCTTCGCCATTATCGCGAACGAAAAATTGGTTACCGTAGCGAGTTTGTAACTCGATCCAGAAAGTGCGGGGCATGTACTGATAGAGATCGTCACCCACACTGAAATTGAGGAGGTTGCCACCCCGTGGATCTGCGACTAACAAGATACTTTTCTCATCTAATCCCCAAAAATCTTTAACGGCTCGACCGGGAGTGCGATCGAACTGGGTTAGAACCCGCAATTTCCATCCTGTTTCCTGTTCAAACTCACCTAAATGGTGATCCAGTTCCTCTTGCTCATAAGTTGTGAGGGAGTCAGCTAAATCAATCACATTGGTAGGGTGATCGGGAAGCAAGTCGGGATTGTCGTAAGCTTTGGCCTCTGGAATAAAAACCCAGAAGGCGAGAGAGATACATACAGCAAAGTAGAGAGTAAACCCTTTTCTAAACCAAGAACTAACCATGGATAGATATCAATAAAACTGAATGCGGATAGCAGCGAAGTGAGAGCAGCAAAGAATTTATTAAAGATTCTTTACACTTTTTAAACGTGATCTAATAGTGACATATCCCCTGGTGGACTGCAAGCAGAATCAGATAGGGTTTCTTAACCTGCTGCGAGGGGAGTTTGACAAAAGTAAAACTAAGGAATATCACCGCGATTCTGAGAGAACCTGCCCAACGGATTCTCCGTTGGGAACATCTGAAGATTGATGGATGTAAGTATGTAGCATTTCGCTGGTCTTGGTTAGCCCGTAGGTCAATTGGGCATCTTCTGGGGTAATCAAACCAACCACTCGTAAGGGAGCATCTTTTTGAACCACAGGTAACTGATGAAGTCCGCGTGCGGTCATGCGATCGATCGCCTCTGTCAGTAACTCTTCTTCGTAAGCAATTAAAAGGTCTGTGTTGCAGACTTGCCCCACGGATTGATGAAGTAACTGCTCCTGTAATTGCCCATCGTGGGATTCCAAATGAGCACGAGTTAAAAGACGATTAATATCCTGTAAGGTGACAATTCCCACCAGATGTTGTTGCTGATCGACCACCAAGAGGCAATGGCTGCGTTCCAACAACATTTTTTTGACAGCATCAAGCAAAGGTAATTCTGCTGCTACTTGTAACGGTAAGGTGTCCATTGCAGCACCAACCGTGAGAGATGGAACACTATCCATACCGGGAGTCCCTGCATCCTTAGGCTGTTGTTCTCCATTCGAGTCAATTGTCAGAGTTGGTTGAAGGCGCTCGACCAACCACACACTCAAGCCCACCGCTGCCATTAATGGTAAGACGATGCGATAGTCGCGGGTTAATTCAAACAGTAAGAGCACCGCAGTCAAGGGCGCACGCACGCACCCCGCCAGCACTGCGGCCATGCCGACCATCGCGTAAGCAGGGGGCGAAGCCATAAACGGATTGAGCACAGGGAAGGCGATCGCCAGCATCTTGCCATAAGAAGAACCCAGGGCCGCCCCTAAAAATAGGGCTGGCGCAAAAATACCACCGACGAGTCCGCTGCCGGAACTCAGAGCCGTCATTGCCAATTTCAAAACTAATAGCGCAAAGACGAGTGTTAAGGGAAACTGCACATCTTGCAGGATCGCCTCCACCGTTTCATAACCTACGCCCAAAATTTGCGGAAATTGCAACGCCACCAAACCTACACAAAGTCCGCCCATCATGGGATGAAAGGGGTGAGGGATTTTAGCCAACCACCGCAAGCCCTCGACTTTCCCTTGAAAACATTGTTGGACAAACCCCAAACTAGCTTTGAAGAGGACTGAAACTAGACTTGCTAAAAGACCTAACCCAACATATAAAGGCAGTTCCAGTAAACTGCGGACATCATAGGCGGGCAGGGAAAAGGCAGGTTTGAAACCCAAGCCAATTTGAGCGATCCAAGCAGCCACAACAGCAGCCAACACAACAACGCTGACAACAGAAGAGGCAAAGGTTGTGCCCAGCACTACTTCTAGAGCAAAAAAGACTCCTGCGATCGGGGCGTTGAAACCCGCTGCCAGACCCGCCGCCGCTCCCGCTCCTAGCAAAAGCCGCTGCCGCTCTTGCGATACTTGCAACACCTGTCCCAGCAACACACTAAAATTGGCACCAATTTCTACACTGGGGCCTTCAGGACCTAAGGAAGCCCCAGTGCCTAACGACACGGCGGCAGCAACCATCTTACTGACTGGTTTAATTGGTAAAACATTGCCACCCCCCTGTACAGTTTCCAGTAAAGTAGACAAACCAGGGCCAAAATCCTTTATCCGCCAGCGCATCAAACCGACAACAATCCCGCCCAATAAGGGGATCAGCGCTAAAGTCCAATGCCCCCAGACCGAGAGAAAACCAGAAACCTCTCGCCACGTCAGGCGATGGATGAAGTGAATCAGAAATCGGAGAATGACAACTCCAGCGCCTGCCCCCGATCCAACAAACACAGCCAGTAACAGGACAGTTGTTTCAGGAGTGGGCTGAAGCCGATTGAATAGGCTGGTAACGGGTGAAACGGCAGGATGAGAGGAAGATAGATTTGGTGCAGGGGAAGGCGGCTTGGGCACGGTATTCAGTGTCATTGATGGCAGGTGGGGCAGTGGAGAAACGACAGAAACAGGTTAGTAAAGCAGCACATGAAGTAGTCATGCTACAGCACTATGAATCTGATGAAGTGCTATAAAATCAGCACCCCAGACTGCGATCCACACTGGGGCTGAGAGACACTTTATTCGACTAGCTTGAAGTCCTGTCCCTTCTATTTTGATGGATACTGCACCTGCTTGGGGTGAAATTGCGTCAATTTGCCGAGAAAAAATAGCGATCGCAATTTAAATTGGAATAAGATAAGCCCCACTAAGACTACTAAGAGTGGATAATCTGCTCTAACACCTGTTCCAACTCTTCCTGGCTCAAGCTTGTCAAAACAAAGACCTCCTGAAAAGTCTTGCCTTTGCGAGCAATCAGCTTGAAGCCTCCCCGTATGGGCACAGAAACTTTGACTTTGAGATGGGGCGAGTTAGCCCGGGCCGAGCCAAGCACACCTGGAGTAACCGTGTGGATTCCTGCATACTTAACTAATCGCTCTAAAATGGCAATCAAACCGGGCAGATGGGTGGAGTGATTCCAGACTAATCGACCTGAGGGAGAGTGGCTCATGGGAAACGGCTTGTATGTGGATTGCGATCGCCTTGATTCAACAATTGATTCACTCATGTTGTCACGCTTCCCAATTAACTGCTAACTTGCAGTTGTCTGGGACTTATGCTGCTTCAAGAGGAGCCATTGTCAATCCTTCACGGCTTAACTGGAGATGGTACAATTCCGCCTGCTCTTGTGGACCAACCCAAACAACCGCCTGGCCCTCCTCATGAACTTGGTGAGTCAGCTTCCAGGCGCGATCGCTGGTCATGTGAGGAATGTATTTCATCAAACATTCAGCGACGTGCTTGAAAGTATTAAAATCATCATTCAAAACGATGACTTTGAAATTGGGGTAAGGTTTTTGAGTAACCTGACCGACTCTTTCAGGAGCGATTGCAGGCGCAGTTGCCATTGCATGAGTTGCCATAGAAAGCTTCATAAGCATGACGAATACTGCTGGACATTCTTAATAAAAATATAGATTTATAATAAATTCTACCAGCTTCACCTCAAGCTGCCCAGTCCTTTTGGAAAATTAGAGCGATTAAGCGCCACCCGAAATTGTCGCTATTAAGACAACAATGAAGCCTATGGCGATGAAGATGAGTGCAATCAGAATCAGCCAAAATTGCAGCGCGTAGAGCTTACGCAGTTCTCCCAATGCCCCCATTAAATTTTCAATATCATTGCCGGATGTTTCAACGATGCGCTTAAAGGACTGTGCGGCTCTTGTCGTCCAAACCCCAATGACAATTTGGATGACCCCCTGAATGATGGCGCTGAATCCATTTTCTGCACCGCCCCGAGTGAAAGCAAACAGCCCTGTCAAAACAATCAGTGCTCCCGTTGCTATCAAAAAGTAACCGACAAATCGCATTTTGTCCGACAAATTGCGAATTAGTTGGTTTTGAGAGTCACTAAATTCATAGGATGTACGATCCATCATAGAGTTTAACTCCTGTCAGAGAATAAGTAAGCCAGGGATCAATATTGCTCGTTGGTAACGATTGACCTGATGATGTATTACCTTGCTGTCAGTCCGGAATTTACCCCAATATTACAGGATTTACCAGCAAATTCCTGATGAGGAACGTTGAGAATCACTTGGATAGTTTTGATGACTTGTGTATACACAGCAGCTTGTCAAGGGGAGGAGTGGCATTTAAGATGCTATGTGTCTTCTTGCTAAAGCGTCTGTATAGCGCAATGACAGATCATTCCGTCGTCACAACGCATGTTCTAGCAGCGTCGCCTCTAAGAAAACCACGGGTTGGCAAACTCATCCTGCTGGGATTAGCGACCCTGGTGCTGGTTGGTCTCTTAGGTTTAGCTAGCTTAGTCGCTGGAGTTCAAACCGATGTATTACAGGTTCTAGCAGTGGCGCTGTTATTGGCTGCGATCGCCTCCCTGCCTGCTTTAGCACTGCTGTGGTATCAAGACCGTCGAGAACGAGAAGCCCCGTGGCTCTTTCTGAGTGTCTTCCTATGGGGAGCCGTTGTCGCAACAGGATTGTCCATGCTGTTGAATCGTTTAGGTGGTGAAATTGTTACCTCGGCATTGAACGAATATTTTTTGGCTCAAACCGTTGCACAGGAACGGGCTGATACAGTTACGAGTTTAGACGAGCAAATTAAGGCAGAACAGAGGTTTGGGCTTCGCAAAATTCCTGGGTATCCTGCTAAAACGAGTCGGGCGATCGTCAACGCGCAAAACGAGTTGGCTTTTCGCAAAAAATGGCTGTCTCAAACAGGTCAAGAGATTGCTACAGATGATGTAGTGCAGGCATGGCGCGATCGCATTGCCCACTTGAGAGCAGATTGAAATTTAGCTTTGGCAGTGGGATATGGGTTTCGACTGCGCTCAACCCACAGATGCTGAATGAGGATTTGCAGGTCGTTGCACGACCTGCAAATCCTCTAAATTCCCTGGCTTTTCGGACAAACTGTGTAAGTCCTATCCATAAGGCCTGCGTCAATATGGTGATTCTGAATGGTAATTCTGAACAGACTCACCTATTCAAACAGTCCCAAGACAGGAGCCGATTCAGATTGTCCAATTAGTGGCAAATGCCAGCCGATCGCATAAACCTGAGGATTGGACTGGGCAATTTGGGTGTAGGACTGACGCACTTGAGCATTGATGGCCACGGTTTTGACATCGTATAACTGCGTTGCCCATTTAGGATAGAAACCGATTCCCAAAATCAATAACAGGAAGGAAACAGCGATAAACACTTCTCTCGGTTTTGCATCTCTAAACTCAGCGTTAGCAGCGAGAACACAGTTGGTGCCAAAGCAAACTGCTTCATCTGCTCCTGCATTGGATTTGGCGATCGCTGTCAAATCACAAGAAGGAGGAACACCAGTTCCGTAGAACACTTGGCGCAGCATGGAAAGCAGATAAATGGGTGTGAGAATCAAGCCAACTGCGGCAAGCAGAACAATCACCGAGCGAAAAGCAGAACTGTAGATCTCACTGGAAGAGATGCCTACAAATACTGCAATCTCGCTGACAAAACCGCTCATTCCTGGGAGTGCTAACGAGGCCATTGAACCCATTGTAAACAGAGTAAACACCTTCGGCATGACTTTGCCAACACCACCCATCTCAGTCATAGACATGGTGTGAGTGCGATCGTAGGTCACACCTGCTAAGAAGAACAGCACAGCGGCAATTAATCCATGCGAGATCATTTGCAACAATGCCCCACTCACGCCAATGTCAGTAAAGGAGGCAATACCTAATAATACAAACCCCATATGGGATACCGATGAATAAGCCAAGCGGCGCTTCATGTTCGTTTGGGCAAAGGAATTGAACGCACCGTAGACAATGTTCACGACCCCCAGGATGGCCAGAATGGGTGCAAAGTAAACGTGAGCATGGGAAAGCGTTTCTAGATTGAGACGAATCAATCCATAGCCGCCCATTTTCAACAATACGCCTGCCAGAATCATTGACACGGGGGCAGATGCTTCACCATGAGCATCGGGTAGCCAGGTATGAAGCGGAAAGACAGCCAATTTAACCCCGAAAGCAATGAGTAATCCAGCATAAAGCAGCAATTCCAGGACAATTGGGTAATCTTTGAGACTCAGTTCTGCCAGGTTAAATGTAACCGTATCTCCATATAAACCCATTGCCAGAGCCGCAACCAGAATAAACAGAGAAGCGGCGGCTGTATAAATCAAAAACTTAGTAGCAGCATAACGGCGCTTTTGCCCACCCCAAATGGAAACGAGGAGATAGACTGGAATCAGTTCCAACTCCCACATAATAAAGAACAACAACAAGTCTTGAGCGACAAAAACACCGACTTGGGCAGCATACAACGTCAACATCAGAAAATAAAATAACCGAGGTTTGCGATCGACCTGCCACGCCGCAAACATAGAGAGCGTTGTCACTAAGCCAGCCAACAGCACGAGGGGAACAGACACGCCATCGACTGACACTGCCCAGTTCAACCCAAATTGAGGCACCCAAGCATAGGTTTCTGCCAGTTGAAAGGTTGCACTGCTTGCATCGTAATGTTGCCAGAAGGCATAGCACATCAAAACAAAGTCTGCGATACCAACACCTAAAGCATACCAGCGCAGGCGCTTACCCTCTTTGTCAGGGATGACCGGGATGAATAGAGCCGCAACCAGAGGAAGCAAGACGATCGCAGTTAGCCAGGGAAATCGATCCATCATCATATGCAATAAGAATAAATACCTATTAGTTGTTAAGGTTATTCTACTAAAATTTGTTAAGACTTCTGAAAGAATTGATTTATTTTGTTTCTATCAAAATCATTTATGTGAGTGTATGCAATTTGGCATTAGCATCTGGAGAAACTATAAATCTGACAGTAGCACGTGGGTTTCGACTGCGCTCAACCCACTGCTATTTGAGTGCTGATGAGTGCTGAGCGTAGTCGAAGTACGGCATGATGAAACAATAGCTATTGCCAGGTTAATCGCAGCAGCGTAGGGTAACACTGTGCCAGTAGGCTAAGGCACAAATAGACATATGATTTCTCCGCCTAAGAATCAGGCAAGGGGCTTAAGCCCCTTGTTCAAGGGTGGGATGAACTTATGCCCTAGCCTACTAGTAGTCTGTCAAGAAATTTTTGGCGGGTTGCAACCTGTCAAAGATTCCTTAAATTCAAACTTTCATTTATAGGACTTACGCACTTTGTGCGAAAACCCAAGAAAGTTAGAGGATTTGTGGGGCGCTTCGCGCCCCACAAATCCTCTAACTGCGTAAGTCTTGATTTAAAGATGGTCAGTGAGAGATCAAGCTTAAAATCAGGTTGTCAACACCGTTATATGATGCCGGATTAAAAACCCGTAGTAAATTTTGGGCGCGGCGCATGTCCGTGCCCAAAATTTACTCGGTTTTTATGTGCATTTATAGCGACATGATATTAGCCGTTTCATCGGTGAAATTTTCGATAAAGCATGGCTTGAACAGGCAATCCACAATGTAAGTGACGCTCGACAATGACCGGCACTTCATCGGGTTGAACCTGACTATACCAAGTCGATGCAGGCAGCACCAAGACCATTGGACCATTACCACATTGCCCCAAACATCCACAACCCGTCACTGTAACCTCTGCTGGTGCTAACTTTGCAAAAGCAGCCAAAACTTTGGGCGATCGCTGCTTGCGACAAGTGCTACTTTGACAGATAAGCACTTTTGTACTATCTACGGTAGAATTCATCATAGCATCTGGGGCAATCGCCAAAGGAAGACTCAGGGAAGAACTGGATGAGTGGACAGTAGAGGTTCAGTCATGACCCCACATTGACCATGATGCCGCAACAAATGGTCACATAGCACCAGAGCAACCATTGCTTCGACCATCGGCACGGCTCTGGGCAAGACACAGGGATCATGCCGCCCTTTTGCTGCCAAAACGGTCGGTTCTCCTGTAGTTGTTACCGTGTTTTGCTCTTTGCGAATCGTTGCCGTTGGTTTAAATGCCACTCGTAGAATAATTGGTTCCCCATTACTGATGCCGCCCTGAATGCCACCAGAACGATTTGTGACAGTGCGAGTCCGCCCTGTTTCATCTACAAAAAATTCATCGTTGTGTTGGCTACCCGTCAACAGGGTGCCAGCAAAGCCAGAGCCAATCTCGAAGCCTTTACTGGCCGGCAGAGAGAGGACTCCTTTAGCCAAATCAGCTTCTAATTTGTCGAACACGGGCGACCCCAATCCCATTGGTACATTTCGAGCTACACACTCGACCACACCACCGATCGAATCGCCAGCTCTACTCGTCTGCTCGATCAGTTCGATCATGCGATCGGCACATTCGGCATCCGGGCAGCGGACAATATTTGCTTCTACTTGCTCCAGAGTCACGGTATTGGGATCGACCTCACCTTCTAGAGTTTGAATACGCTTCACATAACCAATAATGTCAACATCAGCCACTTGCTTGAGGATTTTTTTGGCGATGGCCCCTGCTGCCACTCGCCCAATCGTCTCCCGGGCGGAAGAGCGTCCTCCTCCTTGCCAGTTGCGAATACCGTATTTGGCATCATAAGTCGCATCGGCATGAGAAGGGCGATAAGTCTGGGACATCTCTGCATAATCCTGAGGACGGGTGTCTTTGTTTCTGACCAGGATGGCGATCGGTGTGCCTAGGGTTTTACCCTCAAATACCCCCGAAAGAATCTCGCAACGATCTTCCTCTTTGCGGGGAGTAGTAATTTTACTCTGTCCAGGACGACGACGATCCAAATCAAACTGGATTTCATCAACCGAAATTTCCAACCGGGGAGGACAACCGTCTATGATTACGCCCACCCCACCTCCGTGGGATTCTCCAAACGTTGTAACTCGAAATAAATGACCGAAAGAGTTGCCCATAGTTCACATTTGCACTGTAAAACGGTTGCACTGAAAGTGATTTAACCCCTCCTCTCCTCCCCTGACTCAGAGGAAGAGAAAAGGTGTTGGGGCTGTGGATGACATGTTGTTGATCAACGGGGGACTGATTCGTTGTGATGACTGATAAGTTCTGGTAACTTTCCAGTTCCCGGTAGAGCTTTGGTGTCCGTCGTGGTGATGTAGCCAACGTAATATGATCCTGCTTCGATATCTAAAGAAGTTGCGTTGACATCTCCTTCTAAACGAGCCGAACGGCTGAGCGTTAATCGCCCCTCAGCAACTACCCTGGCTTTGACAACTCCATGCACAATTAAATTGACTGCCCTTAGCTCTGGTCCTTCAATCAGTCCAGTTTGGGAAACTTCCAAATCACCTCGAACTTCAACATTGCCATGAATGATGCCATCGACGCGGAGATTCCCTTCAACATGCAAATCTCCCTGGAACTCACTTTTTTCGCTGATATAGGTCAATGATCTGGGGTTTGGTCTGCGCCTGAACATCGGTCTTGTGCCCTTGCAATAAATTGGGTGGACTAGACAGGTAGTAAGTGGGATCTACAGCAACGTGATTGCGATAGACCGAGTAGTGCAAATGCGGTCCTGTGGAACGTCCGGTGTTGCCGAGATACCCCACAATGCGATCGCGCTCAATCCGATTTCCAGGAGTAACTGCCAACTTAGAAAGATGAGCATAGAGGGTGCGATACCCATAACCATGATCAACAATGACATGATAACCATATCCAGGTGAAAACTCAGCTACCTGAACAACACCCGGAGCGGTGACATGAATCGGAGCACCATACGCTGCCACAAAATCTAGTCCCCGATGAAATTCATAGCCACCTCCAAAGGGACTGCGCCGCAAGCCAAATCCGGAAGTCTGTTCATAGTGAACTTTAATCGGAGGATTTTGAGGTCGAGCCGCCTCTCGTTCTAAGGTTTGCTCAACGGCGGGTTGAACTTGTCTCTCAAAATCGGTCAATACTTGCATTAATTGGGTTTCGGCTGCTGCCAACAATTCTTCTGGGCGCAGTTGCCAATCTGTTCCCCCTTGGGACTTGGGTTGAGTCCTGGTAGTGGGACGATTGTGCTTGCCATCCACACCAGCCCGCTGTTGCAATTGTTCAATTTCTTCTTCCAGGGCTTCCACCCGCTCCAAAATGGCGATCGCCTCTTCCGCCAACAAATTATTTTTTTGTTGCAGTTGGTCGTTGTTGTGAATTAACTGTCGGTTTCGATCGGCATAGGTTTGGATCATCTGATTGATCCAGGCAGTGGGAAGAGCGATCGCCAACACGGTTAATCCAACCAACACGCCTGGATGAAATGAGACAGTAATGGGCGCTTTGCCCACGCGAGTGATGAGAACGGTATACCGTTTGGGTAGAGTGTGACGCATGAACGCTGTTGATCCCTGAGCAGAAAGAGGTGGTCCTCACAACAGGATCAGTTTATATCTCAATGAGACAAATTGATCCCCTAGAGGGGATCAATTTATTTCGGCTGGAATTCTGCTGTTCTACATCGCCTGCTCAATGTGCTGTAACCGCAGCGAGTCCAACAAGTTGTTCGCTCAATTCCCACAGACGGGTTGCTTTTTCGTCATCCCGGGCCTGCGGCGAGACACGCTGAGCAAAGGATTGGCGGTCTTTTTTCTGGCGGTTGCCCCAACTCCAATACACGCCAGATTGCTTGTATTCTGGGTCAGCCAGCACTGCTGCAACCCGCTCTCCAGCCAGTTCCTGGGAGACGTAACCACCAGTGATGTACTTTTGAAACAGGGGAAAAAGCTTTTGAAACAGAGGATAGTGATTGCGGAACAAGGGAGTATCTGCCACACAACCTGGATAGAGGGAACTAAACACAATTCGTGTCGAACCGTAGTAGCGACGATGCAGTTCACGCATCGTCAGCACATTACAAACTTTGCTATCTTTGTAGGCCTTTACAGGTTCAAACTTTTTGCCATCAATCATCGCAATTGGGGGCTTAAATCCGGCTGCAAACCCTTCCAGTTCGCCCAGATCAGGTCGGGGGGGGATTTTTCCACCCAACTCATCGGGATTGTGCGTCACCGTTCCCAGAATCACCAGTCTGCGATCGCTACCCGGTGAGCGCTTCAGATCCTCAAGCAGCAGATTGCACAACAAAAAATGCCCCAGATGATTGGTAGTCATCGTCAACTCATAGCCTTCAGGACTCCGCAACGGTTCTTTCAACAAGGGCATGTAAATCGCTGCATTACAGACCAGCCCTTCAAGCGATCGCCCAGTTGCTCTAAATTTGTCTACAAACTGCCGAACGCTTTCCAGAGAACCTAAATCAATAGGAAGGAGTGTGTAGCTGTCTTTCGGTAAGTTAAGGGATTGAGCGGCTTGTTCTGCCTTGGATAAGTCCCGACAAGCCATCACCACGTGCCAGCCTCGCTGTATCAAAGCTTTTGTTGTATACAGCCCTACCCCTGAGGAAGCACCAGTGACGATCGCCGTTGATTGCTGTTCTTGTACCATTTCGCCTTAGTCTTCGTTAAGATACTTATTCTTTATTTTTCTGATGTTTTAACACCACTTGTCCAACAAACTTTAACTTTTTCAATACAGAGATCCAGAAATTCATATACGCAGGTCGGTACTGCTTAATAGAGGCATGATTTTGAAGGTGAAACCCAAGGTTTTACGTTCAAAATCATGCTTCAGATCAGCAACCCCCGCGAGTCTTGTGTTGGCTTAAGGGGCCAGTTCGGTTAAAGAAAATTCCGGTGGGTTGCATCTTACCCTGTAATTGATGGAGAGGGTGCAGTCAAAAGCAATTAAGTAAAATTAATCTATCTTGCGGAAATTTTCATCTTTTCAGATGTGCATTTTCTTCCACTGTTGATAATCTGTTAGAGGCATGGCCATTAGAGAAAGTTTCTCCGTGTGCTTGATGTTTCTGCAAAACGATTTCTCAATTTTCGTAATAATGAACCATTTTAAGCAGTGGTGAGTGTGTGCATCTCAATCGAAACGGTTCCAGAGTTTCAGAAAATTCCTTGTGAGTGGCTTAGATTCCTGTGAGCGGAGTTGCGTGAAAGTTGATGCTTTGTATGCTAACGAAGTCTGTTTGTGTAGGACGTTTGCTCTTATTAGTCGGTTTTGGTTTAAGTGGCTTAGTTGTACTGGATGCCCATCGCCAGATGGGCGATGCACATGGACTCAATCAAACGGCATCGACCAGTCTCAACAGTTCACCTCAATCTGCTCCTAAGCAAGAGGAAAATCAACCTGAAAATCAAACAACAGCTAAAACCTCTTATCACCAAGAAATTCGGCGACAGGAGGAAAGTCTGGCTGTGAATATTGGCGTAGTGGGGGCTGGTTCAGATCCTCAAGTTTCCCAGGTTGATCCGGCTCAAGTTGCCATTAATGAATGGCGGGGAGCCTCTTTCCCAGTAGAAAATTTTCAAGCTTACACTTCACCATTTGGCTATCGGCGATCGCCCACAGGTGGATATTCTCAAGAATTCCATTACGGTCTGGATATGGCGGCCCCTCAAGGTAGTTACATCCGAAACTGGTGGGCGGGTAAGGTGGTAGAAGTATCTGATGATAGTAACTGCGGCACGTCTGTGGTAATAGAGTCAGGTAATTGGCTGCATATTTATTGCCACATGCAGGGATATGTTGATGCTGATTCTAAAGGTCGCTACATGATCGATCGGGAGGGGGGGGTTCAGATCTGGGAAGGTCAGGACGTGACAGCTGGGACTCGCATTGGTCGGGTGGGCATGACCGGACGCACAACTGGACCCCATCTACATTGGGGTTTGAAGTTCAATAGTAATTGGGTTGACCCGGCTCTGGTACTAAGAGCAATGTATGCCAGCCAACAAAACGCGGCTTTACCAAGCTCTAACCCCATGCGTTAAACGCTGGTAAATTTTGTTGGGAGGATATCCTACCAAGCAAAAATAATTTTTCAGGCAGTTTTAAGGGATTGCTATCCTCAAAACTGCCACGAGAGACTACTAGAAGAGAGATATCCTTAAGCCGAAACGAGTTTCTTCTCAGGCAACCTGGTATATTTGGCTACGATCTCGCGGAATTGTTCCCCTTCGATGGTTTCTTGATCGAGCAACACATCTACCAAGTAATCGACTAATTCCCGATTTTCGTGAACTAAACGCCGAGCTTCTTCATGGCAACGAAAAACAATCGAGCGAATTTGGCGATCGATCTTAATTGCCATTTCCTCAGAGTATTCTGTCGATTGGGTCATCAAGTCTCGTCCCAGGAAGATTTCACTGCCTGCACCTTCTAAAGCCAATGGGCCCAAATCAGACATGCCAAAGCGAGTCACCATACGGCGGGCATAGTCTGCCACCATGCGAATATCGCCCATCGCGCCCTGGGTCACCTCATCATAGCCAAAGACTTCTTCTTCAGCAGCCCGACCCCCCAAACAGACAGTGATGAAATCCAACATGCCAGCCCGACTCTCAAAGCCGAACTCGCTGTCTTCATTGGGAACAGGTTTAGCAAACCCGCCAACTCCACCGGAACGAGGAATAATGGTTACTTTATCCAGCGCGTCTGTGTGGGGTAGCAGCGTCATCAGGAGAGCGTGCCCAATTTCGTGATAGGCAGTCAAGCGCTTTTTCTTGCTGTCGAGTAGCGGATTGAGTTTCATGCCAATCGTGACGCGATCGATAGCATCATCAATTTCCAGGGGAGTAATGGCATCCTTGCGGCGACGGGCTGTGAGAATGGCGGCTTCGTTCAGCATGTTAGACAGATCAGCCCCAGAAAATCCGGGAGTCCGCTGCGCGATCGCCTCCAACGACACATCGGGAGACAGGATCTTGTTGCGGGCATGGACTTGAAGAATGCCTAACCGCCCTTGGTAACTGGGCAAATCGACTGTTACCTGCCGATCGAAGCGACCCGGACGCAGCAAGGCAGCATCCAACACATCAGGACGGTTCGTTGCAGCAATGATGATCACTCCCGTGTTGCCTTCAAACCCGTCCATTTCTGTCAGTAATTGGTTGAGGGTCTGTTCCCGCTCGTCATTCCCGCCACCAATTCCAGCACCCCTCTGCCGCCCCACGGCATCAATTTCATCAATAAAAACGATACAGGGAGCATTTTCTTTCGCCTTTTTAAACAAATCTCGCACCCGTGAAGCGCCCACACCAACAAACATCTCGACAAATTCTGAGCCAGAGATGCTAAAGAAGGGGACTCCAGCTTCACCCGCGATCGCCTTCGCTAATAAGGTTTTTCCGGTTCCAGGAGGGCCAATCAATAACACCCCTTTGGGAATACGAGCACCGATCGCAGTAAATTTTTCTGGTTTCTTTAGAAAGGTGACCACTTCCTGCAATTCTTCCTTAGCTTCTTCAATCCCAGCCACATCTTCAAAGGTAATCCCCGTCTTCGCTTCCATTTGAAACCGAGCGCGAGATTTACCAAAATTCAAAGCCTGACCCGTTGCATTACTGGAGCGACGCAAGAACATCACCAGCGCAGTCACTAATAAGAGAGCCAGCAGCGCATGGGTCAGCAGCCAAGTCACAGTGGCGCTATCCGTCGTCGGTTGGACGGAAATTTCGACATCATTGGCAACAGCAGCCTCTACCAATTCCGTGTTGCGATCGCCAGCAAACAGTTCAACCTCCTGGATCTCATCGGCATCTTCGCCCTTGAGTTGAACTTCAGCCACGCCGCGCACAGGATCAATCTCGACCTTTGACACCTCACCTTGCTCAATCTTGTTCAATAAATCACTGTAGCTGAAGGGATCATCGCCCGATACCTGAGCTAAGACGGGAGGAACAGCAACCGCTTGTAGCGCCATCCAAACCCCAGTCAGTGCCCCCATCCAGATTGACTTTGCTGGAAAACGCTGATGTGATGGCTGTTGCGACGAATTTCCATCAAACCGTGTCATAAGTGTGTATCCCCTTCTCCATTCTTTCAAACTGACCTCTCTTAATCGCAGTCACTCAACCGAAACTCTAACCCATCCTCTCAGAAAAATCTGGAGAGCAAGTGAACCCTTAGGACTAGTTTAACCTCTGGTTCCAGAGCCAGTCCTCTCACCTCTTAATAAAGAGCGTAACTTCTATAGTAGGAACTATCTAAGGAATCCGCACCTGAAACCACAGGATTTTTATGAGATGTAGCTTGGAGTAGACGGATCAACTAAGAAATCAATTGAATCACACCCTTTAAGTAGTATCACTGATTCACTCACCACCTTGAACACGGAGTAAATGGATGACGCTAATTTCACGGATTTTTACTCTTGTGGTAGCGAATTAGAATTTGTGTGATTTTTTTGTGTGGCTTGTGCTACCGCGTGTTACTGGAGAGTGATCTGCTCATGGAACAGTTGAAATATGCTGATATTACCCAGAAGATTATTGGGTCTGCTTTTGAGGTACACAAGTTTTTAGGGAATGGTTTTCAAGAGGTGATTTATCAAAGGGCGTTGGCTTATGAGATGGGAGTAGCAGGATTAAATTTTGCACGGGAGATAGAACAACACATTTTTTATAAAGATTTACCTGAGCCAATTGGAACTCGTCGGGCTGATTTTGTGGTCGAGGACAAGGTTTTAGTGGAGTTGAAGGCACAACTTCAGCTTGAGGATGCACATTTGGCACAGGCCTTAAACTATTTGAAAGTCTATAAGCTAGAGGTAGGGTTATTAATTAATTTTGGCAGTAGAAGCCTAACATTTAAACGATTAGTGAGATGAGATGGACACAGATTAAATAGATAACACAAATGACCCAGAAGCATCAGTGTAATCCTTCAATCCGTCTCAATCCGTGTTCGTATCTTTCATGGGAGGTTCCGGTCACTAATTTCAGTTGATACCCTATGCTGATTTGAAGAAGCGAATAATTTCACGAACATGCTCCAAAAACTGACCATCGGTGGAAAGCTGGGCGATCGCTAACTTTGCTTCTCGGCTCAAGCGGTCGTGCTCAGCCAGATTTGTTGCTTTCAGGTCTTCCAGGTTGGCGGCAACACGAGTCATATCTTGTCGTAAGGCTTGCCATTGTTGCTCCTGTTGAACCGCCCAAGAGCCTGGGATTTCTAAGTTTAATCGATCGGCGATCGCTGTGATCTGGGTGGCCAATTCATCTACTCGGTGGCGCAACTCATAAACATCTTCACGAGGATAGCGGTAAGTTTGTTGAATCAGCGACAGGCGCATGGCAATATACTCATAAGCCCTGATGGCAGGACGCAACACTGTTAAGAGTAAAGCCGCCCCCGAACTGATGTAACCGATCGGACTGATGCCTGTAGCTGCTAAGGCATACAACCCCACTGTAGAGAACAGATGTAGGCAGAGGGCAACGAGGAGCGATCGCTGAGCTACCTGGTTGAGGTAATTGATTTGCTGATTATCTACAATGGTGCCCTGGTTGGAGGACTCTTGAGCATCTGCCAACACTTCCTTAGCTTTGAAGTGAATGTTCCAGGGCACGGTAACAATCACGAGCAACCACCAGAAGCTAGCACTGCCAATCACCCAGTCTAGAAAGTTTCCAGCCGGAATTTGTAACCAGCGTAAGACCAGAAACGCCAGCAAACACAAAACTTCCAGTCCAATGCCGAAACTAATGAAGCTGTAATACATATTTCAGTTAGAAATTGAAGGGACAAAGGTTGCTATTCTGGCACAATCACGGCTTGTTTTCTCAACTCTAAATAGCGATGTAGATATTCAGAGACAATGCCATGAAGTAGCAAATCTCGCGCTGCATTAAACGGACTGTTGGGAGCTAATGGATGGCGATTGGTGACGATATGATTCCATTCATAATCTCCAGTTACATGAGTGACGTAAATTGCAAAGTTTTCGTCAAATTGCAGAGACAGAACAGCTCGTTCAAATTCGTCGCTGGTGAGACAGAGGGAATAAAAAACTTTGAACAGTTCGATCGCAGATTCTAGATCTAAAATTCGCCATCCCTGGCGAGAGAAGTCAATGTCAATTTGTACGGGTTGAATGCTGTCAAAGTTCAAGGGTTGTTCTTCAATCTCAAAGCACCAGTAGGGATTTTCCTGCTGTGCCTGATGCCAATCAAACACAAAGTTGTAGAGGATTAAATCATGTTCCAGAAATGCATTCTTTGCTAAATCGGCAACACTACGAGGATAGAGTGTGGATCTGGGAATGTTAGGATCAGGGCCGTTGTCAATCAGAAAATTGATAATATTGGAACCCAAGTTGATATGGCGAACAATCAAATAGCAAGCTTCAGGCGAAACAAAATGCTCTAGAAAAAAAGCAGCCGATCGATGCATCAGTTTGTAATTACTGAATTGGAATGGTAAGAGCCGTTTTACCGTCATGATTAGCGCCAGCAATACATTTGCCAGGATACGAATTGGCATCAGCAAATAAATCCGGCTCCAACTCCGCAAATCTTTGATCATGTAAGCCTTAGCAATCGGATCAACAGGAATCGCCTGATCCAAATAAAGCGCATCCCAAGCATTGGGATTATTGCGATCGCGCTCCAAACCTGGAATTACCAGTCCATTCCTTACTTCAGTACCAGTTGTAGTCAAGATCAAAATTCTCTCCTTCATTTACCTCAATTAATTCGATACATTACACAAACTCCTCCCCATCCATCCATCCTCCCATCCCCCCACCCTCTTCTATCTCCCTATCTCCTCCAACTGCATCAGATACAACCGCGCTGTCACCTGTGCCGTTTTAACAATGCGATGGGCAATTGCCGGAGTCATCCAGTCTGAACGCAACATAGAATCTAATTTCCCAATATGAGACTCGTCATTTTCGCCGTGGTATGCCAGAAAAGAAACCTGTTCTGCTCTTAAATTAAGCGTTTGGCGAATTTGCTTAGCCCATTGTCCTGCCAGTCGATTACCCAAACCCTCTATAATAAACATGCTACCCATCAAATCCACCGGATTCTCCTGGGAAGCTTGATGAAAGATAAATGCAGATAAGGCTTCACTCCCCAGATTCTTCTCAGCCTGGGCGATTTCTTCTAGCAGTCCCCCCACTGAGACATAATTGCGCTCCAGCATTTGATAATCCCGGTGCTCGTCTTGAGCATGACCGATGAACAGCGATCGCATGCGAAAGTCTGTCATGTTGGAGGCAGCACGAGCAATCCATCGCGCCCCTTCTACCACTTGAGGACGTAAGTTGCGAAGCAGCGCTTTGTAGTCTTCCAGGGCAAATTCACCGCGATTTAGTTTTCGGATGATTGGAACAGATTGCAATTTCCGTTCAAATTCTAGCCAGACTAGAGTAAGTTGCCGTAATAACTCTGCTACCATAGCGTTTTCTTCGTGTTTTACCTCTGCCAGCACTTGCAATGTAGGCGTTTGATTTTTATCTTGTTTATGCTCAGATGACCCAACAACAGTGAGTAGCATATAAGCGATCGTAAACCGTCCGCTCTCTGGCACAAAACAAAAGATCTTTTGTCCTGGTTGCAATTTGCCCGCATGGAACAATTCTTCCAGCATCAGATAAATAGAAGCACAGCCTGTATTACCTTTAGTGTAAAGATTGGTGAACCATTTCGATTCTGGAATCAAACAGTTAGCTTTCTCCAACAACTCAACAATTTGCCCTCTAAAAAAGTGAGAGGAATAGTGACAGAGGAGCCAGTCTACGTCATCCGGTTGGATTCGTCCCTGCTCAATCAATTGCAACCAACCTTCTACCCCTAATTGAATCACCTTGTTCAATAACCGAATATTTTGTTTCAGGTGAATCGTTCCAACTTCAGCCGCTTTAACATAGGAAGCGTAATCCATCCAGCTTTGAACACCCGTTGTATCTGCCGCTCCAGCATACATGCAGACAGGATACACGTTAGCGTGAGATATGAGTTCAATCCACTCAATTTTCAGGCTCAAGCCTATAAGATTGGGCCGATTTTGCACCACTATTGCGCCCGCTCCATCTGAGAGCATCCAACGCAGAAATTCCGTGTCAAAAGGTAATGCTTGACCTGCTTGACCTGCGCTAGTGGCTTCAAATTGAGTGTGGCGAAACAACCGGGAGGGTTGTTCAGAGGCAACTGCGATCGCCGTTTGTTTCTCACCTGCTTGCACCTGAGCGGCAGCATATTTCAGGGCCGCAACCCCCGCACAACAGACTCCATGTGTTGTCACTGCCTCTAGTGGCGGCAACTCTGGCAAGGCTCCATGCACCATGCTGGCAAATCCTGGCACCAGCAAGTCTGCCCAAGTTGTTGCAGCACAGAGTAATTCAACTTTTGATGCAGCAAGATTGATGGAAGACAGCGCATCCCGAATGGCTAACGCCGCCATCTGACTGGTGTGATAGGTGGGTTGTTGGTTGCGATCGAGTGCGTAATAGCGTTGCTGAATGCCGTTGCTATTGAGAATTCGCTGTTTGACTCTTGAAGGACGACCGTTGATCTTGCCCAAATAGTCTTCTATGCAATCGTTAGAGATGGGTTCTCCGGGTAAAAACTGTCCCAGACTGGTGATATAAGCACTCATACAGGAGCAACGCCAAAAGGGGTCAAATTAAAGATTCCCAAAACTTGGGAATCTCAATACTCAAGACTTTAGTCATGAATGATGGGGACACCTGGCAACCCTGTGACGCTTTTTTAGTTTGGCGATCGCTGCAACCGCAGTAAATTAAATCACTTGATTGGGACAGTTTTCAGGACTGTCACGGGCAGATCTAGCTGATATTGCGATCGCCGAGTTTATCATAGAATTGCACCCAAACCATTCTCTAAGAACCAGGGGTTGAATAAAAACCTATACCCTTTTGAGTAGGAGGCATGGCAATACCGTCTCTCATATTCATCAGACTCGGTTCGATCCTGCAACAGGTCGCGAAATTGATGTTTGTAGTGGCAACTTGAAATTGCCTGAAGCGGCTGAAGTCACTACTACAAACTTTTTGAGATGTTTAACTTCATAGCTGTCCTTAGGTGCTTTTCCCATCTTCCAGAGGAATTACATATGCTTCGTCATAGATTAATGCTGCCTATTCTTGCCCTGAGTGTAGTAGCGGCCCTGGGTTGTACAGTTGCCTGGTGGCGCAATCAGAGTCAAGTACATCAGTTGACGATCGCCACAGGGAGTGAGGAGGGAGAGTACCACGCCTTTGCCACAGCCCTGGCTCAAGTTGTGGCCAGGCACTCCAATATTAAAATTTCAGTGATCGAAAGTCAGGGGGCACAGCAAAATCTAGAGTTAATGGAGCAGGGCAAAGCTCAACTGGCAATTATTCAAAGTGATACGCCGCCTAAACCCTCTACCCAGGCAATGGCATTTCTGTTTCCAGAGATCTTTCATTTGGTAGCTCGCCCCGATGCCAATATCCAAAACTTTAGCGATTTGAGGAATAAACGGGTTGCTGTCATGCCGGAAGGGAGTGGTTCCCATCGCCTGTTTTGGGCTTTGGTAGAGCATTACAATCTCCAACAGACCTTTACACCCATTACCTACTCTCCCAACGAAGCCTATGCAGCACTCAAACAAGGACAGGTGGATGCCCTTGGCCGAGTCATGGCATTGGGGAATGCGTCGATCAAAGATTTGTTGAGAAGCACGCAATCCCGCTTAGTTCCGATTGATCAGGTTGAGGCATTACGCTTATCTTTGCCCTACCTGGAAGCCTCTACGATTCCTAAAGGCACGTATGATGGGTTAACCCCGATTCCAGCCAATGATCTACCTGTTGTTGGGGTGCGGGCGGTGCTGGTCAGTCATGCTGAAGTTAAACCGGAAATTGTTAAAACCATTACCCAAACTTTATTTGAATCTCGGAACGAGTTGGTGGCGTTGTACCCCCAAACGGCAACGGTGAGATTACCAGAGGCTATGGAAAACTTAGGTATACCGTTACATCCGGGTGCGATCGAATATTATGCCCCCGATCGCCCATTTCTTGTCAACTTCCTGGTTGACTATGCTGAATCTATTGGCTTAATCATCTCTCTAGCTGCTCTAGGTATTTCTGGATTGATACAATTTCGCGTTTGGTTGAATACGAACCAGAAAAATCGAGCCGATGACTATAACCAGCAGATCATAAAACTGATTGAACGAATTCAGTCTCTCGATAACTTAAAAGAATTGGAAACAGTTCGTATTGAACTCTTTCAGATTTTTCAGAAAGTTGTCTTAGATTTAGACAGAGATAATATTACCGCCGAATCTTTTCACTCATTCACGTTTCCCTGGGAAGTAGCGATTACAACCTTACGCCATCAAGAAATGGTGCTCATGAATCCCAGTACCAGAGGTGAAAACGCTTCTAATTTAGAACGTTCTCTACAAGAGCAAGAGATGAAAATTCAATAAATTGAACAAGGAGTTAAATCTCCACCTGTCGTCGAGTCAGGCTATACCTTTCAACCACTTCCTCAGGACGCAGAGGAGGCGCAAATAGATATCCTTGACCGTATTCACAGCCCAGCGATCGCAATAAATCAGCCTGTTCTTCAGTTTCTACCCCTTCCGCAACAACATCCAATCCCAAACTATCTGCCAGCGTCATAATCGCTTTAACGACGTTGAAATTCTTTTCATCTTCTGTCATTCGTATAATAAAAGAGCGATCGATTTTGAGCGCATCAATCGGTAAATTTGTTAAATAACTGAGAGAAGAATACCCTGTGCCAAAATCATCAACTGACACTTTAATTTGCCGTTCCTTGAGTTGAGCTAAAGTTGCCATCGCGTCTGCCGCATTTTCCATTAATACGCTTTCTGTTATCTCTAAGCCCAAATACGAACCATCTAAATTGAACTGGGCAAATAATCGATCGATTTCCTGAATCAGTCCCGGTTGAGCAAGCTGACGAGCCGAAAGATTAACATGGATGCACGGACAATTTTGAGCATGGCAAGCCTGCCAGTAGTGGAGTTGTTCACAAGCTTCTTGCAACACTCTCTGTCCCAACGAGATAATCAACCCAGTTTCTTCAGCTAGAGGCACAAACTTAGCCGAGGAAACCATACCTCTTTGAGGGTGATACCAGCGCACTAGCGCCTCAACTGCCTTGAGTGAGTTGGTTTGAAGCGAGACAATCGGTTGGTAGTCTAGATAGAGTTGTTGTTGCTGAATCGCTTTTTGTAGATCGGTTTCGAGTTCTAAGCGGGCGATCGCATGGGCTTGCATCTCCAAGTTGAACACGGCTGTTTTATTTCTACCTTGGAGCCGAGCATGGTGATTTGCTGTATCTGCGGCTCGTAAAAAGTCTTCAGCTTGTTTGAAGCCTAATCTGCTCAATGCTACCCCAATGCTAACGCTAGAGAAGACGACAGAGCCTTCTAGTTCAAAAGGAGCAGCAAATGATTTGTGGATGCGATCGCAACGGTTAGTTACCGTGCAATTACAAAATGGAGTATTCTGGTGCCCATTTGAGGTGTTACCCATCTCCTGCAACCAATCAGTTGACGGTTCATCACATTCCAACTGGCAATTGTCTAAGTCTTTGAGCAGAATCGCAAATTCGTCTGTACCGACTCTAGCCAGAATGTCGTTTGATCTCATACAAGCTTTTAGTCGGCGGGTGATTGCAATCAATAACTTCTCCCCAACCACATGCCCCAAACTGTACTTAATCGTTTGATAGCGGTCTATGTCGATCAACATCACCGCAAAGGGAGCAGTAGGAAAGACAGCAGTAATATCAATACATTGTTGCAAGGCATTGAGAAAAGAAGCGCGGTTGGGCAGGCTTGTCAGAGAATCGTAGAAGGCTAAATGTTGAATTGTCCTGAAGGCCTGCTTGCGTTCAGCACGGACGCGCACCTCTCGAATCTCTCGCTCAATCGTAGGAGCGAGACGAGTTAAATTGCCTTTGAGCAGGTAATCATGAGCACCTGCTTTCATCGCAGCTACGGCAGTTTCTTCTCCAACTGACCCCGAAATGATGATAAACGGAATATCTACCTGTTTATCTTGCAGAAGTTGCAGTGCTTCAGGAGCACTGAAACGAGGCATAAAGTAATCAGCCAGAATTACATCCCACTCTCGTGTATCCAGAGCAGTTTGCATATCTTCGGCGGTATCAACCCGCTGATAAGAAGGGCTGTATCCAGCGCATTCCAACTCAAGAACAATTAGCAGAGCATCCACTTCAGAATCTTCTACCAGTAGAACGCGCAGAGGTCTAGACATTGAATTCAAAAAGGGTGAGCTTTTAATTCCAGCAACTTAACTGATGTAACCAGGATAATCCCTAAAACTACTAAAATTTACGGAAAAGAAGTGCTCCCTGACGGTCGCTACTGCATGGTTTCTAATCTTTCTCAGTGTATTCGCTATTGCACCTGTAAGTTCTAGAATATTAGCGAAAAAAGCAAAAAAGTAAAGAGCTATAGAATATTCCTATTATTGTTTGTTATCGTCCATTAGCTTTTATATGTACTGATGCCATTTTGTTTGTGGGACAAATCTAGAGCACGAGTTTAGAGGTATTTGGGTTTGCCCTCTGCCCATTCGAGGAATCAACTCAGATCTCATCTATCTCAAATTTGGCTTAGATTAAGCTTTACCTTGCTTTTCTAGACGGCTATACCTTCCAGCACTTCATCAGTTTGCTCATATAATTGACGCAACTTCGCTAGGGTTTCTAGTTCAGGCTGCCAAAACCCTCGACCACTGGCTTCCAATAGGCGACCTACAATATTGCGAAATGCTTCAGGATTAGCTGCTTGTAGTTGCCTAGACAAATCAGCGTCCAGCGCGTAAGTTGCTGCTGCCTGATCATAAACCCAATTCTCCTTAAAGTCTGCTGTTCCTGCCCAACCGATCAACGCAGTCATGCGCTGAGAAATTTCATAGCCTCCGCCTGATCCTTGAGCAACCATGGCCTCTGCCCATTTAGGATTGAGCAATTTGGTGCGATATTCCATTCGCAGCAGATCCTCCAACCTCCGGGGAGTGGTGTCTTGAGAGAAGCTTTCCACAAAGCTTGCTGTAACGGCACGTCCACGCCGGACTTCGGCTGCTTTCTTCAATCCGCCCGTATTGGCATAATACTCTTGAATATCAGTCAGACCGTACTCGACCGAATCAATTTGCTGAACGATGCGATCGCAGCTTTGCAATAACGTCGTCAGCACCTCTGGGCGGGCTTGTCCCCTGTCCTGTCTACCATAGCTAAAGACATTGCGTCCCTGCCAGGTCTGACCCAACTCCTCGCCCGACTCCCAGTTGGCATCGACGACGCGATCGTTAACCAGAGAGCCAAAATCTCCCGCTGGGTTAGAGAACAATCGAGCTGACGGATTTTCCACCCCTTGAGCGTGTAGTGCCAAGGCGTGTTTACGAATGAAGTTTTGCTCTTCTGGTTCGCTGGCTTCAGCGGCGCGGCGGAACAAGTCATCCAATAACTCGATGATATTGACGAAACTATCTCGAAAAATCCCCGACAGGTTGGCAAGGACATCAATTCTAGGACGTTGCAGGATCGACAGGGGCAGCAATTCATAGCGGACAATTCGCCCTGTCCCCTCTTTCACAGGTTCGGCTCCCACCAGTTCCAACAAGATCCCCAGGGATTCTCCTTTCGTCTTAATGGCATCCAATCCCCAGAGCATCACTGCGACAGTTTCAGGATAGGTGCCGTATTCTTGCCAGTGCTGTGTCAGAATTTGGCGGGCGATCGCCCGCCCCCGTTCATAGGCTGCTGGAGAGGGCATCCGGTAGGGATCTAAAGCGTGAATGTTACGCCCCGTGGGGAGCACGCCTGCTCCATCCCGGAGCAAATCGCCGCCTGGAGCCGGAGGGATATATTCGCCATTGAGACCCCGCAGCAGATTGGTCAGTTCGTCAGTATTTTGGGCCAGTAAATCACGAATCTGATAGGCTTCTTCCAGATCAGCGAGTTGGGTCGGAGTGTTATTAGGTGGGGTGAGATAGGTAGCGATGACTTGGGCGCGATCGACTCCTTCAGCGATCGCCCAAATCGCCTCGTCGGGTAAGGCGCGATCGTCGCCCCAGTATGCTTGCAGATAGCTAACGAATGCTGCTGGAGTGGGAGGTGTTCCCAGAACGTGCAGTCCAGAAGAGAACAGACGATTTTCTAGAACTTGCAGGTATTCATAGAGTTTGGCTAAGTAGCGATCGAAGACTTCAGCACTAAACAACCGGACATTTTCTGGAGTAAATTCAATGCCCAACCGCTTAGCTTCTTCAAAAGGGCAATCTGCGCTCAATCCAGTATCGCCAATCTTTTTACAAATTCCCGCTTTCAGCACATAATTCTTTTCTGGATCTTCACGATACTCAGCAATCAGTTCGCGCAGCGTTAATAACTCTTTGTACAGTCCGGCTCGTCCATAGGGCGGCACATTGTGTGAAATCAACACCCCATAACCGCGCCGCTTCGCCAGAATCGACTCCGATGGATTATTGGCAGCATAGAGATACAGATTAGGGAGATGGCCCATCAAAATATCGGGCCAGGAGTAGCCTGTATTGCCTAAAGGTGCTCCGGGTAGCCATTCCGCTGTACCATGCATACCAAAATGCACCACAGCATCGGCTTGAAACTCATGCTGTAACCATTGGTAGAAGGCGGCATATTGGGGATGAGGAGTCAAATCTCGCTCGAACATCAACCGCATTGGATCGCCAGCCAGCCCCAGTGGCGGTTGCACTCCCAACCAAATATTGCCAAGTTGCACACCACCTAGTAGATACTCATCGCCAACAGTTTTGATACCGCTATCTGTTAATGATTTCCATTGCCGCTCCACCCGCTGGGTCAGCAGATACCCCAACCACTTTTCTAGAGTGGGAGCTTTAACCCGCGTCCCTAGAGTTGTAGCAACACCGCCGCCTTGCTCCACCCCTTCATCGGCTTGCTTGACTGCCTGAATCAATTCCTCCCCCTCTGTTGGCAGTTCGCCGATCGTGTAGCCCTGATCTTTTAATGCTTGCAGCAATTTTAATAAGGATTTAGGTACGTTCAGCAGAGCAGCAGTGCCCGTTGCTCCGTAACCTGGTGGAAATCCGTAGAGAATAATAGCAATTTTGCGCTCTGCCACAGGCTTTCGTCTCAAATCAATCCAGTGTTTCACACGACCTGTTAAGCGTTTCACCCGTTCTGGGATCAAGTAAATCTGGTCTCCCACCAGGCCGCCTAAGGGAATGGGATCGATCGCGCCATCTAATTCGGGCAGAGCATACAAGACGACACTTTGCAGTCCCCCGACCCCTTGGCGTGTCCACGAGTGAATGTCCTGGATCAACAGGGGGGCTGCCACAAAATACGGCACATTCTTGGCTGTCAAGATGCGCTTAGCCACTTCCACCTGTCGCCCAGCTTCCATTGAACCCGCTGGCCCGCCTACAAGTGGGAAGCCAATCGTAGAGACGATCGCCTCCACGCCGACAGCTTCGGTGGACAGAGAGGGGAGTTCAACCTGCCCCTGTTGTCGCTGAGCCGTTTCGTGAATTGTGGTCAGCCAATCGCGCACTGCCACATGCCCTTCTACCCCATTGATAAAAATCGGCAGTGGGATCAAACCCGCTTGCTCAAACTGCCGAATTAATTTGGGAATGTAGGCTTGTTTGGTGATTACATGCTTGCGATAGAGCAATATGGCCACGACGGGCAGGCTCAGATCTTCTTGTCGTTGGCGATACCAGTTCAGGTACGATCGCGGCGACTCAAAATAGTCAGGATATTCTGGATGGAGCAGCCCCATATTGGGAGTTTCCAGCGGCGGCGGAATTTCGCCAACCGGCAAGCCTAAATACTTCTCGGCGAGCACCCAAAACAGAGCCGCAACGTTTTCTGAGCCGCCCGCATTCCAATAGCCATAAATAATCAACCAGTTGCGTAGATCCTGAACCTTCTGAACAGGCACAAACTTGAGCAGTTTGGGACCAACTTTTAAGAAACTTAAATATCCAGCCAGTTTGTCCTCTTCCCGACCACTACCAAATTTGTCGAGGATGAACTTGACAGGTTTGGGCATTCCTTTAGGTTTGTCTCCGATAGCAAACTGCCCCAATCGTGTCAGACTGATCAGTTCTAAAGCCGACTCAAACACTAAGCGCACAGGAATCGATTGCACCTGTTGGCGCAGCCACAGAACTTGATCGTAGTCAAACAGCAAGCTGCCAAAGAAGACATCGGCAGTATGTAGGGCTGCTTCGACCTGTTCAGGGTGGGTGGTGAGGTCGCGATCGCTAAATACCTGAATCTCTAATGCTGGACAGCGCTGGGTAGCTTGCTGGGCTGCCTGCCGATAGAGAGCAGCATTAAAGGACTCAAATCCTGCAATTAAAACAATCCGCTTCATAACCCCAAACCTCAAACCTGTTTTGCCTCATGCTCCAAGATTAAACAAGACCAGGAAATTTACCTATCTAAAGATCATAGGTAACTTCAGCTTATCCATTCTCATATTCTGATCTTAAGCATTGTTACAGAATTTGAAGCCTGAAATGAAGGCTTGTTTCTTAATTCCTCGCTACCAAGCTTCAGCTTGGTAATGCTGTCCGGGAAGCGGCAGCTTCCCCCTAGACAGTTCCCAAGCTCCAGCTTGGGAACCAGGCAGCCTCTCATTCTATCAGATCGCCCTTTCACAAATGATTCAGGCTTGTCAAAGCACCGACAAATTACACCACGGGTTGGTGAGTTTTGAGATTAAAGCGGTAGCCCTGCGGCAAAATATGCAGTTTCACGCCACAGAGAGCAATCGGTTCATCCTTCAGCAGCCCCTCTAAATTATTGTGGGTTGCTGTGGTCTCATCGACCACAGTGATTGCTCCCTGACCAATCACCTGAAATTCATCACCGTTAACAACGATCGCCGTATCTTCGTCAATCCCCAACCCCAACACCGCCGGTTGCAGGACAAGTGCAGCTAGGAGACGACCCAATCTACCCCGCTGAGCAAAGTGTTGGTCAATGACAACACCAGGTAAAAAACCCATACCAGGCCCCATCGTGACTGCGTCCACACTGGGATTAGAAACAGAAGCTCCCCCCATAATCATTTCATCGGGCATCATGGCCGCCCCTGCACTGGTGCCACCAATCACGGCCCCTTGCTCGTGCCGTTTATGAATCGCATCATCCAAAGGTGTACTCTTGATAAAATCTACAATGCGAGACTGATCGCCGCCTGTAAAGAAAATACCCGTTGCCTGTTCGACGATTTGAATAGAGGCTTCTCGATTGGAATCATCGCGATGTTCTGTGTGTACGACCTGCACTGATTCTGCTCCCAGGCGACTGAAGATGTTGATATAATCATCTCCAACTTCTTTGGGGAGGCTGGTGGCAGCCGTCATCACAGCGATACGAGCTTTCACGCCGCCCGCTGCTCTCAAAAACTCTCGTAGAACCAAACACTCTCCCTCTCTATCTTCGGCACCACCAATAATGACTAAAGCTCCCTTTGTTTGCTCAGTTCCCATTTTCCTGCTCCCTTGATATCCATCACATTCATCTATAAAGCTGAAGGCGATCGCCCTAATTCAACAATTTGGCTTTAGCCAATTGAAATTCTTCTTCAGACAACGCACCCGCCTCTTTAAGTTGCGCCAGTTGAGTCAACTGAGCTAAAAGATCAGATTGCGGTGTTGGAGCAGGTATTGCCTGAGCCACCTGAGCCGCTTGGGCGGTCTGCATCTGCGTTGACTGTAAGGTGGCTAGCTGCATTTTCATCTGCTCCATTTCGGCTTGGGCTTGCAGGGTGGCCGCTTGCTCTTGCTGCGCTCTGATTGCGCTTTGATCCATTGCGTTGCTCACTGTTTTGCTGGCTGCCGTTGCCGTTGCCCCAATAACCGCTGTTCTGGCCACTGTTCGCAACAAACCTGGTCTCTGTCGGTTTCTCAAAGTAAAAAGCTCCTTTAGAAAAAAGTGTAGTTAAATTTGATATATCTTCACAACAGGTATTCAAGCAAGCTGGTATATCTAGTTCCTTGGTAATGTTGATGCCTAGATACCCATCCTCAGACCTGAGCCGCCATCACCTGATCAATGACGCTCTTGGGAATCCGCTCATTTAACAGAAGTTCACCATTGGCGCTGAGCACTGCGGTTTGAAATGCAGTTGCCCAGGTATTCTCAAACAGCATCAGGGCAGCAAAAGAGCTATTATCTAAAGCCTGCGCCAGAATTTGGACATCCTCTTCAGAAATTAGCCCAGAAATATCAGAGATCAATGGGTCAATAATACTGTGATCAATATCATCTAACTCATCAATTTCATTAACCACTACCTCACCATTATCACCTTTCCTGATAAATAAAATATCAATAATACGAATCGTATTATTTTCTACTAACGTTCTTAACGCTGATGCAATTTCATCCTTAATGAAATAGCCAGAAAACTTGATGCACAGTATCTCAATTGGGCCTAGTGACATAATTAGCTCTCCTAATTAAACTTTGAGAGACGAAAGAGACGACATAGTGACAGAGGTTGTGACAGAGATTGATGAACATGAGTTGACTAAAATGCGGTTACTTGCTCAACTCACAAACACATTAGTCAACGCAATACTTAAAACATAATGCTTGACCAACACAACGCTAAAGCCTTGCAAATCTTCTGCCTATGCGTCCTAACCAGAAATGGGCAAAATCGGCTGCACCCATAAGAGGGCACAATAGGTGCAGCTTCAACTAGCTAGAAAGCGTCCGCCAGGTATATTTCTCACCAACACCATCAATTAGATGGGAATAGACCAGATGGGAATAGACAGGAATTGAGTGCATCCCGATTGATTTTGCGAGTGGCGCGGGCTGCGCCCGCGCCACTCGCAAAATCGGGTTTAGCAGATTGCAAAAGTGGGATGCACTCCAGGAATTAATTGGAGATGAAAATTGGCTCTTCCAGATTTGTGGTGGAAACTGTAGCGCAGGCTTCTAGTCCCCATGATTCTGGAGGAACCTGAAAATTTACATTTCTGCACCAAAATCTTCCCGCAGTTTGGCTTCTTGCTCAGCGGAGAGACTGGATTGAATCAATTCACCTTTTTCTTCTGGAGCAAATGCGGCTTCCACCTTATCCACTGTTACCTGACCAGTCAGCAAAAAGAGGGCAGAAGTTCCTTCTGTTACTTTGCTTTGCACATCTTTAATGAAACCGTCGTTGATGCCATAGTCTGTAAAACGACCAGTAATCGCACCTACGGCAGCACCCATGACCAGCCCAAAAAGTGGTACGAAAAAGATGAGACCAAACAACATGCCCCAAAACGCGCCTCCCAGGGCACCTGCTCCCGTAGTATCAAATGCCTGGTAAGTCTTGGGCTGTTTCCGCCCTAGTGGCCAGGAGACAACCGCTGCGTCTAGAACCTGAACCAACTGCTGTTTCTGCAAGTCTTTCAGCTTAGCTAAGGCATTATCTGCACCTTCAGCGGTGTTAAACTTCCAAACAGTTAATGTTGACATATTTTTCTCCTGGTTTATCTTTCAGTGCTCCATCCCAGTAAATGGGAAACTTGAGCGGGTAGGGTCGAAGGATTGAACGGTTTGGCAATTGCTCCAGTAAATCCCATTTGTTGAAGTTGTGTTGGGGTAAACCAACTGGCTCTGGCGGTAATCAGCAGAATCGGGATAGATTGTGTAGTGGAGCGCTGCTTCAACTGTTCAACGAATAGGAGGGCATCCGTTTCTGAAGTAGAAGTGTCCAACAAAATGGCATCAGGGCAAACGGTTATACATAAATCAATTCCCCCTTGAATTGAGTCTGATACAGTTACCCTCCATCCTGCAAGCTCACTTAAACAGGTATACAAGACTTCTCGGATGCTGGATTCGTACTCAATCAACAGAATTGACTTAGTGGTCATAAACAACATCCCTCCACTACTGGGAAGGCAAAGGCAACAACCTTCGCTTAAACGGTGGGTGTTGCTTAATCCGTGGATAACTCTGGGCGTGAACACGACATTCCCGTCCAAGGCTAGTGTTCTGTCAAGGAGGTTTTGAGGAGTCTGTGATCCCTCAAAACCTCCTTGAATCTATTCTGATTGCGGGATACCCCGCAAATCAAAATTGACAGACCACAAGCGATCATGTCAGCAATGCCGAACAAGGGGCTAAGCATTCACTGAGCATTTCTTCGAGAAGCTTGAGCATTCCGTCATGATTCTCCCTCTAGATTAGAATAAGAAAATAGGAAACTGATAGGAAGAATTGTTATTACGGCGCACAGCATGATACACACTCAGCCTAGAATTTCTGGTAGTGGTATTCAAGAATAATTTGGGGGATCACGGGCTGTACCCACGCTCCCCCAAATTATTAGCTCCCCCAAATTATTACCTGTCTTGCAAACTACTGCTAATGGGTAGGGCGATGTAAAAAGTGCTGCCCTGCCCCAATCTGCTTTCTACCCAAATACGGCCACTGTGTTGTTGCACGATATTTTTACAAATGGCTAATCCCAGTCCGGTTCCTCCTTTCTTGCGAGAATCAGATACATCTACCTGTTGAAATTGTTCAAAAATGATGTCAAGTTTGTCCGCTGGAATGCCACGCCCTTGATCCTGAACGGTGAAGAGTATATATGAAGGAGAAGGGTAGGTAATGAGCGATGAAAATCGAGAAACAACCTGTTTTCCTGTTTTTTGTGCCTCATGCTGAATCGCCGCTTTAAACCAAACGATATCACCAGCAGTAGAGAATTTGATGGCATTACTGAGGAGATTGGTCAGGGATTGGATGATAGCGTCTGGGGCGGCCCAGAGGGTAGTATCGAGGAATGTGTAAGAGAGGGTGACATCTGACTGATCGGCGATCGCTTGCACGCTATCCACAGCTTGTTGCATCAAGTTGGCAACCTGGCAATATTCCATGACCAGTTGAACTTTGCCAGACTCCAAACGTTCTAAATCGAGAATGTCATTGACTAAACGCACCAATCGATTGCTATTGCTGATAGCAATTTGCAGCATTTGATTTGCCCTTTCTGGGCGCTTATTAAAAATACCTGTTCCCAAAATGCCCAAAGCCCCTTGAATCGAAGTTAATGGCGTGCGGAGTTCGTGACTGACAATCGAAATAAATTCACCTTTCATCCTTTCCACTTTCAGGCGATCGGTAATATCTTGAACTTGAGCGATGAAGTAAAGGGGTCGATTGTCCTGATCTTTCACTAAGGAAACACTTTGAGCACAGGGAACGACATGTCCTTGCTTCTTCAAATATCTTTTTTCTGTTTGAAAAACTTGAATTTCATCGGACAGCAGTTGTTGCATGGCATTGAGATCCATGTGAGCGTCTTCAGCGTGAGTCAGGTCTTGAAAATTTTGAGTCAGCAGTTCTGCTACGGTATATCCAACAATCTCACACAGGGAGCGATTGACTTTGAGAAAGCACCCAGTAATTGATATGAGAGCAATCCCAATGGGCGCATCGTCAAATGCTCTGCGAAAGCGTTCTTCGCTTTCTCGCAGGGCTGCTTCCGCCTGTTTGCGATCGCTAATGTCCTCAACGGTTCCGACCACACGCACAATTATTCCAGTCTCATCTGCTATTGGGAAGGCTTGCGATCGCAGCCAACGCATCTGACCATCCGGGCCAAAGGTGCGATACTCTTGATGAAAGGCGTGTCCTTGACGTTCCCTCTCTAACGCTGCTTCTATGCGATCGCGATCATCGGGATGAATACTGTCTAACCAGTGAAACATTCCAACATATAGCGATTGAGGGAGTGATCCGTTAATCGCTGCATACGCTGGGTTGATATAGGAGTAGTGAGAAGATTCGACCTCAAATACAAAGAACCCTTCCCGCACAGTTTCTGCAAGTTGACGAAACCGATTTTCACTTTCCTGTAGAGCCGCTTCCGCCTGTTTGCGATCGCTGATATCTCTAACAATCCCAAGCGAGTAGATTTCACCATCAATTTTAATCAGATCGGCTGAGAGGAGTACGGTTTTAACTTGTCCTGTTCGAGTGTTTAATTGCACTTCCAGATTGTGGATGTGCCCTGTGTCCTGTAAGGCTGTCCGCAGGCGGGTGCGATCCTCTATGTTGCACCAAACTCCTAAATCTACAAACCTTTGCCCAATTAACTCATCACGAGAGTACTCCAATAAATTAAGAAAGCTCTCGTTGGCTTCCACACAGCGGCCCTCTGGCATAGCGACAAGGGTAATAGGGTCAGGGTTGGCATGAAAAATGATGGAAAATTTTTCCTCTGACGTTGCCAGTGCTGTTTCAAGAGAGTCAAAGGATTGCCGTAGTTGGTCTGCCATTTGGTTAAAGGTCTGCGCCAAACTGTTCAACTCTGCAATAGGTTGATCAGTCGGTAAGCGTTGAGTGAGATTACCTGCTGCCAAGTCTCGACTGACTCGATTTAATTCAGCAAAGCGAGCTATCAGTTTGTCAGCGGCAATCAAACCCAATGCGATCGCTCCCCCCAAACTCATCAGACTAAGTAATACTTTTGTCTGCACATCTTCCTGAATAGCTCCCAGAAAGTGAGATTGAGGGATCACTGTTACGATGCGCCAGTCTAATCCGTATTGATCTCGAAAGGGGGCGATTTCGACATAGTGCAGTTCTTTGTTGTAGCGAAATTCCAGATACTGGGGTTGTTCCAGTGATTTCAATGCATTTGGGCGATCGCGCAGATATTCACCCAGCGATCGCGTCAAATCATCCTGGCTTTCATCCATCTTCAGTTGCTTAAATCGTTGACGATACCCACGTCCAGAGACAAATTGATAAGGTCGCTCTCGTGTCGATGTGGCAATGAGTGTACCGTTTTGATCTGTAACGAGAATGCGACCAAAACGACTGATGTCCAGGCTGTAGAGAAACTCGCTCAAATAATCTAACCGCACATGAACTGCAAAAACGCCGAGAAGTTGTTTGGTTTTGCGATCGTAAACTGGTTGGGAGGCATCTAAAGTGAGCAATTCTAGAGAACCATATTGAGCGATTGGATTCCACCCCAACCTGCCAGTGGTGACGGCTCGTTGATACCAAGGGCGATCGCGCCGCACATCCAATCCCGTGAGAGTCGCCACAAGTTGCTGCTGTCTGCCATCGTCACCCAACCGGTAAACCAAGATTTCATCTGGAGTTGGGGAATCGGCAAGAACCAGGTACAATTCTGGTAGTCGATCGACTAACCTGAATGTCCCTTCAGGATTGGCAAAGAGTACCGCTGAGACCAGTTCAAATTGCTGCAAACGGTTAAATAGAGCAGTTTCTAACTCTGGAGTATTTTGCAAATCCAATTGCCCCTGATGCACCGCATCAATATTCAACCGATTGATTAATAAAGGGGTTTGCAAATAGGCTTTAAGTTCTTGTGCCACTCGTTCATTTGTCTCTTCTACCAGTTGATGTCCTAAGTCTTCCACTGCGTTGTATCCACTACGATAGGATAGGTAACCAACCAGCGTCACAGCCCCTATCGTCGGCAACACAAATGGAACTGTTAATACCCAACGCAAAGGTATATTAATAAACAATTGACGGAGAGTGGGTAGGGGGGCGATCGGCATAGAACAATGTATACCGGTGACCAACGACGTTTATTCTTCTAAACCATATCATCTTCATATGAGATTATGCTACATTACGATTGTATAAATCAATTAAATTGCTCATTTTAATTCTGTAGAAGAACGTAACCTGCATCGGCGCATGGTCACAACTTCTTCAAGAACTAAATAGGAACACCATCCTATGTCATCAACTTTTTTGATTACTGGAGCAACTGGAACCGTTGGAGAAGCCGTTGTGCGGCAATTGCAGCAACAGCAGATTGATTGTCGAGTAGCGGTGCGCCAACCCAATCGTGCTCAAGCATTATTTGGCGATCGCGTCGATGCTACCCGATTTGATTTTCTTGAACCGGATACCTTTGCAGCGGCGTTTGCTGGGATAACTCACCTATTTTTGGTGCGCCCACCGGCCTTAGGCAAGGTGAAGCAGATTGCGCCTGCTTTGGCGGCAGCGAAAGCAGCCGGAGTTAAACAGATTGTGTTTTTGTCGCTGATGGGAGTTGAGCGCAATCGCATCGTACCCCACGCTGCAATCGAGCAGTGTATTCAAGAATTAGAACTACCGTTTACCTTTTTGCGGGCTGGTTTCTTCATGCAAAATCTCAGTACAACGCATCGTGAAGATATCCAGCTACGTGACGATATATTTTTACCGGCCGGCCATGGCAAAACCAGTTTTATTGATGCGCGAGACATTGCTGCGGTGGCAGGGTTAGCATTAACCCAAACCGGACATGAATTTCAGGTTTATACCCTAACGGGGCAGGAGGCATTGGACTATGGCACCGTTGCCGAGATGTTGTCGGATGTCCTGGGTCGCCCAATTCGATATAGCCGCCCCAGTTTGCTCAAATTTATCTGGACGATGCGCGATCGAGGCTTACCGCTGGATTTTGTTTTGGTGATGGCGGGGATTTATGCAACTACTCGTTTGGGTTGGGCAGATCGGATCACACCTGATGTTGAACGGTTGTTGGGGCGATCGCCTATCACATTACGGCAGTTTGTAGAGGACTATCGGTCTGTTTGGCAGCGTTAGTGTGTAGCGGGATAAATCGCGTTAGGAGTTATCGGGAATGAGGCGTTCGACGATGGCAATAATAATTGTCTTATCACCATGATTCCGGGAGAACCGAAAGTCCTTAACCATAATTCGCGTTATAGCCGTAGCTACGGCGGTTAGGACATGGACGTTTTTGTGGGGGCGCTTTGCGCCCCCACAAAAACGTCCTAAGAAAAATGGCTACGGCTATAAGATGAATTGTGATGTTCTGCTCAATAATCATCACCATGTTCATCGTTTGTGCCAGCAGAGTGAGTCAGATTTGCGCTGTCGTATAGGATTTGCATGACTCGCGTTCCAGGTTCACTCAGGGCATCTCGTGCGACCGTTGCGACTTCTCCCGTAACGCTGGCTGCATACTCAGCAACGATATCACCGAAGGAATTACGTTGCAGTGCCACCTTTTGTCCAGGAGTTACTTTGTCTTTCAGATCAACCAGCAATTCCAAATAACCACCCGTCTTAGAACGAATGGTCTCAAACGTGTCACCAAAGTAAGTGCCAGCTTCCTTGGACGTGCGTTCGATCGCTCCTTCGATGATTTTGTAATACTTTAAGGCATTCATACTGCCTTCCATCGTCATGGCAATCTTACGGACATCAAATCGACGAGGACCGCCAATTTCAATCGTCAGCACCGGAATATCTGCGTTGACAAACGCCATTTCTAGCGTTCCAGGTTCACCCGGATCATTCTTAATGTGCTCAACCGGAAACAACTCGGCCAACTCTCGAATTCCAGGTTTGCTTAAGTCTGCAAAGATAAACATCGTGTAATCCCCACCTGTGGCAGCCGTGTGGTAATCCAGCGCGATGTCTACATTGGGTTGGAACAACTTGCTCCACAGGATACCCGCATGGCGCGTGGGTGCATTGTCGCCTGCTTCGTCTCCCGGCCAGACTCGGTTTAAATCAACCAACGAACCGCCACTTTGAGCAATCGGCCACTTCCGCTGAGTATATTCCTTCGCCGGACGGGAGAGGTCAAAGACGGCGATCGCTGTTCCCGCCATTTCTGCTGGGTTCAGTCTTGCCATAATTTGCTGCACTGCATTCACCGGACTTAACTCATCCCCATGCACACCTGCCGTTAAGGAGATGCGTTTACCCTCTTGGCTGCCCTTAGCCACAATGACCGGAACATACCAGTACTGACCTGTGCCCATTTGCACGCCCTGGAAAAAGAAGCGATGCTTCCGTCCAGGTTCGAGGTCGTTGACATTCAGTTGACTGATCACTAGCACGCCCTGAATGCTGTCCCCTGTGTAAACTGTGGCCGATTGAGCGGAAATTAACGTGCTCACGAGATAGCTCCTGAATGCCAAGCAGCACTGCAAAACAATTTTGAACAAGATTATTAAACACAGGAGTTATATGAAAGTGATAGGAAAGCGCGTTCCCGCTTCAACCCGCCAAAAGCCGCTCGTTTCTCGTTCAGCGATCGCTTTAACTCAATTGAAAATAGTCCAGGAAGATCTTCTTGGAGAAGAACGGTTCACAATTCCTAAAACTCAACGAGTAAACCAATTGAAGGACCGTGATACAAGTTGTAACTGCGGAGGATGTCGTCAAAGTCTTCTTCTTCAAATTCAGACACAAACTGTTCTGGAGCGAAGATTAGACTGCCCAGAAATAAAAGATTGTATCCGGCTCTGAGGCTAATATCTTGATTGATATTCCAGGTTAAGAAAAGCCCTGCCTCGACCAAAGGTGTAATTTCCGTTTCGCTGGCATCGCCATCGGCACTGTTGGGGCCGACTCCAACTCGATTGGTAAAATCGCTATTCTGGCTGGCTGAGTTAAAGAATAAACCGCTTTTGAGGACTAGACCTAAATTGAGTGGATCAGCAATGCGGTAGGACAAATCACCGCCAATTTGTAACCCAAAGATATTGTTATCTACTTTAATATCTAATTCGGCAGCAGTGCCATCAGGAATTAAGGCTGATCCCTCTGAAATCAAATCGAGTTCAAAGTTTTCGTCTACTCGGACGTAGCGCAATCCAGCCAATAAATCTGCCTGAAAGCGATCGCCCTCTGGAGAAAGCGATCGCCGATAATTCAGTTCAAAGCTATTGAGTTGGGAGTCATAATCCAGATCACCATCTAGCGCCAGCACATTCTCAAATTGCTCTGGAATATCTACACTCACACCTGAATCAAAGTTGAAGTTATACAGCCCCCAGAAAGTGAATTCCACTGCATCTCGTGGAGCAAACTGATGTCCCAGAGTTAAACGAGTACCCGGTTCAAAGTCGAAGTCAATATCTTCCTCAATTTCCAGTTCGATGTCTTCTCCTTCGACTGCAAAATCAACGGTGCTGTCAATTTCGGAAACAGAGCGATCTAGTAAGACAAATTCTGCTTGCACGTACCACCGATTGAAGTCATCGTTGGTGAATGTTTGAGCGATCGCGTTAGGTAGACTGGCAGATTGAGCCACTTGCAGTCGCCAGCGATCGGACGGTGCAAAGGTGCCCAAATCGGCGGCTGTGGTTGACCAATTTTCTGAAGTATCGTCTGGTATGTCGTCTGATAGTACATGAGAAGGACTGACTGCAACGCTGACCGCTTCCACAGCAGGGTCATCTGTAGAGGTAGCAACCAATTTGGGTGCGGTAAGAGTTGTTGCCCAGCCAGGTAGAGGCACAACCAAAACCAACAAACATGCTTTTAAGCAAATTGATTTGAGCAAAGGTAATTTGATAATCATAGGTTTTGCCTTACATTAAGTCTCACTCACACAGATTTAACAATGAATTGCACTAGCAATAGATTCCACTGGCAGATTTTACTCAACCGTGTCGCCTCCTAACCGCTCACCAATCACTAAGCGAGTGCCATTGACAAAGTCCCAGCCTGTCTGCGATCGCTTTCCGGGCAACTGTGCTTCCCGTAGCAGCAACAACCCTGCTCCTGTTTGGATAACTGCCCCTTGTTTTTTGAGCAGTCCAACCACGGTGCCAGGAGCGATCGCCTGCTCCTGAGCCTGTTCTACCCACGGTTGCCAATCGGTGACCAGAACTTGTAACTCCGCAGGTAGTAGATTTAGCTCCACACCACCTAGCGGCATGGAGGCAGTAACTTTCAGGGAGTGTCCTCTAAATGTGGTAGTGCAGTTGGGATAGAAGCCCCGAATTTGATTGTGGAGGGCGATCGCGGAGCGGTGCCAATCCAACAAAAAATCTTTTTTTTGGAGCAACCGAGCATAGGTGGCTTGCTGGGAATCTTGCGGAATAGGCTGAATCTTCCCCTGTTGTAACCCAAGCATGGTTTCGATTAACAGATCGGCGGCAATTTGAGCTAATCGATTGGATAAGTTTTCCGCATTGTCCAGCAATTCAATCGGCGTGGTTGCCTTCAATAGTATGGCTCCTGTGTCCATACCCACATCCATTAACATTGTGGTGATGCCTGTTTCTGCCTCACCCTCATACAGACTCCACTGAATTGGTGCGGCCCCTCGATACCTGGGCAAAATCGAGGCATGGGCATTAATACATCCCAAGCGTGGCATCTGCAAAATTTCTTCAGACAGAATTTGTCCATAGGCGACGACGATGAAAAAATCCGCTGCCGCCTGACGCAGCGGATTCAGCGTTTCTGGATCTTTTTTAACGCTGCGGGGTTGATAGACAGGCAGGTGATGTTGGGTGGCGATCGCCTTCACTGGCGAGGGGATTAGCTCTGCTCCCCGGCCCCGTCGTTTATCAGGTTGAGTGACGACTGCCAGCACCTCACAGTCGGGGTGCTGAAGCAGACGTTCTAAACTAGGCACAGCGATCGCGGGTGTTCCCCAAAAGATGATTTTCATGCCTTCTCACGGGATCTGATCTAGGATGAACGCGATATCCTCATGCTTATCCTATCGGTTATCAGGAGCCTGCGTGAATTCCAAACAAATTAAAAAAGAAGCGAATTCCCTTTATAGCGTTAGGGATTGAGCATTAGTTTCGATCAATTTAGCCAAATCTTGCAAGAAGGCCGCTGCATGAGCGCCATAGATGATTCGATGATCACAAGTAATGTTAACTTGCATCTGTTGCCGCACCCCAAACAAACCCTCAGCGGTGGCTATAACCTGGGGACGCGCTGCGCCTACTGCCAAAATAGTACCCTGTCCGGGCGGCAAAATGGCATCAAATCGATCGACCCCAAACATGCCCAAATTCGAGATGGTAAAGGTGCCTGTGCTGTATTCATCGGGTTGTAATTGCTTGGCTCTGGCGCGATCGACTAAATCTTTCCAAACCCTGGAGAGTTGATAAATATCAATCTGGTTGGCTTGCCGCAACACGGGAGTAATCAACCCACCGTCATCCATGGCTACAGCCACAGCAATGTTGATATCCCCATTGTAGCGAATGCCCTGATCAACATAGCTAGCGTAGAGCAGCGGATGCTTTTGCAGCGTGACTGCGACTGCTTTAGCCAGCAGAGCCGTCATTGTCACCCCTTTAGACTTAATCTGTTTGTATAACTTATCAAGTTCATCAGTAGTGATGGTGTAACCAACGTGGAAGGTGGGCACCTGCAAGCTGACCATCATATTCCGCACAACAGCATTTTGCAGCGTGTTGAGGGCAACGACCTGTCCTGGAGTTGGGGTAGGGGCAGGCGGAGGTGTCACTTTGGCAGGAGCAGGGGCAGTGACAGAGGGGGCAATGGTAGCGATCGCCGGAGTTGGGGGGGCAGTTGGAGGAGCCTTGGGCTGACTCTGAACACCCGCAGCCGCTTCTACATCTTCTGCGATAATCCGCCCATGTGGGCCACTGCCACGCAAGGTAGTCAAGTCAACTTTCAGATCCTTTGCCAACTTACGAGCACGCGGCGAAGCAATTAAGCGCCCTTCCTTGGGCAGAGCACCATTATTGACTTCAGGTTCTGGTTCTGCTTCTGGCGCAGAGATAGGAGCCGTCACTGCTACTGGGGCCGTTGCTGGGGCAGCAGATCCCTGAGCCTGAGCGGTCGCGATTTCGGCTTCGGTCTCAGCGACAAGGGCGATCGCTGCCCCCACCGGAGCAACTTCTCCTGCCTGCACAATGATGGTTGCTAAGTAACCCTCATGGAATGTTTCCACATCCATGTCTGCTTTATCAGACTCGACCACTACGACCGTTTCACCTTTTTCAACCTTGTCTCCGGGAGACTTTACCCAGGAAACGACTTTTCCTTCGGTCATGGTGGAACTCAAAGCAGGCATGAAAACTTCATGGATCATGGGGCGGCTACCAAAATGACGACTACTGGTGAAGATCAGAAGAGTGGTGTGAACACTACTCCCTAAAGTAATGTAGCAATGGTTCGGAAAGTTTGCTAATTGGTTTGCCCTCATCTCCCAACCCCTTCTCCCAAAGCGGGAGAAGGGGAGCCGGATTGAAGTCCCTCTCCCGCTTTGGGAGAGGGATTTAGGGTGAGGGCAAAGCTCAACGGCAAAATCAGGCTTTGAGACATTGATGAAAAAATTGTCCAGACTGCTGATGTAGCAGATTGCATTTTAACCGATCCTGGTTTGTAGTAAAGCCTTTTTTTTGGGAATCCTGAAAAAGTGACATACTCCCGACGCTGACCGCAAGCGGTACAGCGGGGGCTTTCCTGCTTCATCATGTGTTGTCCTACTTTGGCGGTGCTTGATGCTATGCCGATACTGCCTGAATCTTTTAGGTGGTCAAGGCTGGAGAATCCTCTGTCCGTTTTCAGGCAAACCTATTCTTCAGCAACCCTTCCCGTATACTAAGAAGCAATCTGCTGTACTGGCGTTGGTGGACTAAAACATTGCCCAAAAAATCGCGCAAGAGAAGTACAAAATTTTTGCTATTAGCCTTACTCAATTCCCTGTCCGATTTTGACGGGCATCTATCAGAGGAGGCAACCCATTTGCTGTGCGAATTGAAACCTCGCACCAGTCCGCTGCCAGCCCTCTATGCTGATGTGTTTGTCTTGCCCTATACCGCCACCTGTGCCGATTTGGTGGAGCGGGTGCAGTCTTTGTCTCAGGAACAAATTGCGATCGCCAGCTATGCCTTTCAAATTTTTCGCTTTTATGAACAAATGTTAAATGTTAGCTCCACTGATGCCTCTCCTCAGCAACAAGCCGCCTATGAATCGCAGATGGAGCGCATCCGTTTGTCTGTGGCTCGCACCAAATTTGCCCTAGCGGAGGCAATGGGAAAACGAGCAGCCGAGGACCTCGGTTAACGTGAATTCGATGAACAGGGTTTTTGGGATTTTTCGCGCTGCGAAAAATCCCAAAAACCCCAATTTTGCGGGCGCGTCGCGCCCACAAAATTAAGCTATCGAACTGACGTTCGGTTAGGATTGATGACGATAAGCAGTGAGTTCGGATTGCCCAATTTGGTGATTGACAAGGAAATTTCAACTTCTCAGTACGAAAGCTTAAGTGGCGTTACCAAGCTTCAGCTTGGTAACGGTGGTGAAGCATCACCTTGCTATAAAATCGCGACTTAAAAAATGAAACTGTTCGCGTTAATGCTAGTTGAATTAACCCCTTCTACCGTGACTAGTGTTCTCAACCGTAGACTAGTTCGATCGCCGTTCGTATCCAACAAAATGTTGGTGCCAGAACTAGTTTGTTTCACTTGAATGTAGCTGGTAAATGGCGTATTGGAACTGAATTTAGGACGATCGAACAGTTGACCGAGATCGATACGATCGCGTTGTTCAAAATTCATAATGACATCTCGACGTTCCCTAGCTCTGGTGTAAATAAAGCGATCGGCTCCAGAGCCGCCGATTCATGTATCTCGTCCCAAGCCGCCAACAATCGCGTCTTGACCTCAACCTCCATCAATCCAATCTGCTCCATCCCCACCTTCTAAGACATCATCCCCTCGATAGCCTTTAATCCTATCATTGCTCAAGCCGCCCATCAAAGTATCGTTGTTACGGCTGCCATATAATGTATCATTCCCTCGTCCCCCTTTTAGAAAATCTTCACCGGGTCGCCCTCGCAGGAAATCAAATCCTGTTTCCCCTAGAACAGTATCATCACCCCGTCCTCCACTCACTGAATCATCACCCCCGCCGTCCTCGGACATAATCATCTCCATAACCGCTCAAAACTCGATCGTGTCCTCGACCTGCATCAATGAAATCATCACCCTGGGCACCACCAAGACGATCGTTTCCTCGCCCTCCCCACAAGCTATCGTCACCCTCCTGTCCGCGTAGGCGGTCAAACCCTAGCCCTCCTCCAAAGTCACGGGCATCAAACCCTAAATTGCCTACAAACGTGGCGAATCCGGTTGTCTGATCCACTCTGAGAAAGCGACCATTGGCAGTTGTGGTGTAAAGTTGCCCATCTGGTCCAAATGCAAAAGAAGCAGCGGGTCCTAGAATCAATCCACTACTATCCCGAATATCGCCAATGAAACTGGCCTGACGAGTGGGTAAGTCTACTGAATAGAGGCGAAAGAAACCTGGTAACCGTTCAGGGGGTCGGGTCTTCAATTGGTAACAAAGAGGATGTTGGTAGACCTTGCCGAGAGGCACGACACGCTTGCACTAAATACTCCAACACAGAATGATTTTGGGCACGCAAAAAAGTGGCAACCGTGAGCATTCGGGAGACGAACAAACTACCGGCCTCACTTTGGGAACCGAAACTCTGTTTTCGCCATAGCACGGCTGGACGAAGCGCCCGTTCCGCTGCATCGTTGGTGGGTTCGATCCCCTCAGTGGTGACAAATGTCCACAATGCGGGTTCGATTTTCAACAATTGCTGAGATGTGCGAACTGTTTTCGCCAATGGCGTTTTCTCTTTGGGTGCAATCTCACAGCCTGCACCTTCTCTAAGCAATTGCCCAAACCGCTCTCGAATTGGTTGCACCGTTTGAGCAAACTCACTGCGGCTCAGTCTTCCATCGCGCACCCGATACCATTGCTCAAACAACAATCGCTGTTGTTCCAGTAATGCTTGACCGAGTTCTCCCGCCACGCCCTTGCGTTCGGCAATCTAGGTCAAATCTCGGTTCAAATGCCCAACACACTTGGCGGCTTGCCAAACTCAAATATTGGTAGGCACTGAAGCGGTCGCTGCCAATGATGCCTGTA
>Ga0224723_1000030_pt1 | contig 90451 bp, 79 predicted proteins | sample Balambano_FR2_Me_FD_161647 | JGI IMG/M metagenome (GOLD analysis project Ga0224723, IMG submission 161647) | Freshwater sediment microbial communities from Lake Towuti, South Sulawesi, Indonesia - Balambano_FR2_MetaG | ecosystem: Environmental > Aquatic > Freshwater > Lake > Sediment | place... | reverse complement strand
CCGCCAGCGCCCTCCCCGTCGCCCAGCCCTATTCCTGCCCCGTCTCCATCGCCTGCTCCTATTCCGTCCGGCAATGATGATACGTTGGCAACTGCTTTCGATATCGGCATTCTCACCACAACCTATATCAAGCAGGAGAGTATTGGCACAAGCGATCTAGTAGATTTTTATAAATTCACTCTCAATGACATTGCTAACCTGGATGTGAGAATCAACGATTCCGCTAGAGTCAGAAGTGTTCAACTCATCCGCGATGATAATAACAACGGTCTAGTTGATGACGGCGAGGTTTTTGCCCCCCGATCATTTTCTAGTCTGACCCCACTAGATATGCCACCTGGCACCTATTTTATTAGGGTTGAAGGATTCAGTAATGTATCAAGTGCATATGAGTTAACCCTTATACCAAGTTTTTTTGGCGGAAATGTATCTCCTGAACCAGGGAACACATTACCTCTTGCTTCTAATACTTTAGGTGTCTTCTCTAGCACTCGTGTACTCAAAGAGTATGTTGGTACACTTGATGAGGTTGATATCTATCAATTTACGCTGAATGATCTTTCAAACCTTCAGATCACTAGAACTAGTGCGTCTGGTAACGCTAATCTCAATCCTAAAGTTCAGCTAATTCGAGATAGTAACAATAACGGTCTGATCGACAACGGTGAGGTTTTTGCTAACGACAACAACTTTGGTATTCTCTCTAACCGTGCCAGTATAGACGTGCCTGCGGGAGCCTACTTTATCTATGTAGAACCTAAATTTGGCAGCACGGCATACGAAATGACGTTAGTAGGAACTCCCTATGGTGGAAACGGATTGCCTGATCCGGGAAATACAATACCTGCTGCTCGTGATCTAGGTGTGCTTTCCGGTACTTCTTCTCTCAAAGAATATGTCGGTGTACTCGACCCAGAAGATTTGTACAAATTTACGTTGAGCAATGCTGCTAACCTTCAAGCCAGACTCACTGCTGGTACTGATCTTGACATTTTCCTGATTCAAGACACTAATAACAATGGTCTGATTGACAACAATGAAACGATTCGTTCTGGTATCGGGAGTCTCACGCGAGATTTGCAAGCGGGCACTTACTTCTTGAAAATAGAACCTCGATTTAATGGCTTTTCAACAAACTACGAACTAAACACAATCATTACATAGCCATTCTTTTCGCGGTTGGCTCGTTACCAAGCTCCAGCTCGGTAACGTAGGTCTGGAGAAGCTCTCCAGCTTCCCATTGATGGCTGTAGCAGCCAAGCTGGAGCTTGGAGAGATTCGCTCCCAAGCTGGAGCTTGGGAGCGAGAAAAAAGTGCTTACTACAAGCGTGTTGTTATAAGTGTGAGTCATTCAGCTAATGTGATATTAATGGAGTTAGTTCCTAACATGAAATCGCTCAAATCGTTTCGATTCGCTGATCTTGTTCACAGTGTTTTGCTGCTGTCTGTTCTGGCTTCTCCCCTGTTTGTGGCAACTGCGGCTGTTGCGGTAGCACAAACGGTAGCACAAACGGTAGCGCAAACTCCTGCCCCACAACGGCTGCGCGTTGCTATCCTCGACTTTGACTTTGCCAGCACCGGGTTGACGGGCACTGTCTTTAACTTTGCTGATGGCGGTGGACCAGGACAGGGAATTAGCAATTTACTGACCAATCGCATGGTGCAAAACGGCACATTTTCGATCATTGAACGCAGTCAAATTGCACAAGTGTTGCGAGAGCAAAATTTAGGCGCATCCGGACGCATTGATGCATCAACCGCTGCCGAAATCGGACGCATTTTGGGAGTAGATGCGGTGGTGGTGGGTTCTGTGACTCGCTTCAATCTCGAAGAGCGGCAATCTGGGGTTTCAATCCTTGGAGTTGGCAATTCTAGAAGACGGCATATTGCTGAAGTTCAAGTCACCGCTCGGATGATCGACACGACGACGGCTGAAATTCTAGCTGTTGCAGAAGGCTCTGGAGAAGCTGAGGAGCGAGGAAATAGCTTTTCGCTGGGTGGTTTGGTGACATCTGGCTCGGACGCAAACGGTACGGATCGATTATTGAGTGAGGCATCTGAACAAGCCGTTGATGCTTTAGTGGCTCAGTTAACTGAGCGATAAACCGCAGCGTCACAGACAGCATCTGCTTTAAGCCAGTACTTGAGTTCAGGCCGAATCAACGGAGCATGAAATCGCCCTGAACTTTTAGGCGGCTTCTCGTTTCCCTATTACATTTAGGAGATTTCTACAGACGAGAATTAGGAGCAACTCCAGCGGGCATCAACCGAACAACAACGCTTAGAGGCAGAACGGCGACAGCAACATTTTGAAAGTTTGTCCCCAGAGGAGCAACAGGCTTATATCGAAGAACAACGGGCGATGCAAGCGCAAAATGATGTAGTGTCCAACATGTTTGTCCTGTGGGTGTTTTCGTCGATGTTTGGGGGTTCGTCAATGGAGCCAGAACCAGCAGAATCACCATATGAAGATTTTCCTGATTCTGGTTGCGGTTACAACTCCGATGACGGAGGAAACTTAGTGTACAGTTGTCGCTAGGCGGTCTTTGTACATTCTTAGGTAGTCCTATTGAGGTAAGGATGGACATAACTCTTTCCATGCAAAGCTTTCAGAGCTAAGAGTCAACCTTGCAGATCTGAAGTATCCTGGCTTTTTTCATGCATTTGCAGCTACAAAGCCAAGACATTAACGAAATAATCGGCACTCTGGGCTATCTCATAGGCAGATACTGGCATTCTTCTATATGGCAGTAAATCGATAAAATTGATACTGCCAGGAAATTTCAGCCATCCTTACCTTTGAGGCACTACCTAATTATGATTGGATACTAAACTCAGTTACCTGGAGAGAATTACTAAATGAATGACTTGTTTGGATTGTTAGACAAATTACCTGTTCTAAACTCGAAAAGGAATCCTATTGTAGCTTGCGTTATAGGTTTATTCTTTGGATCTATTGGTGTAGGAATTTATTTGCAGTCCTTTACTGATTTTCTCATCCCACTCTTAGTTTTTATCGTGCTTGCAGTTATTATTCCAGGTCTTGGTGCAGTGCCTGGCTGGATATTTGCAGGGCTTTATGGATATTTTCGTGTTTCTAACTCCAACGAAAGACTCAGATTGTAGATCAAGCAAACCTGCTTTAAAGTGCAAAGCCTATTACCCAGATCAAGATTTTAAGAGTACACTTGAAACTGGTTCAAGGCTTAGGAGGAAGGGATGAGTAGACTAGTACTTGAAATTCCAAACGAGGTTGCGGAGTCTCTTCAACTTCCACCTTCAGAACGCCTCTCTCGTGTGCAGCGAGAATTAGCAATTCGTTTGTACCAAAAGGGATTGCTCTCTTTTGGGAAAGCGCGGGAGCTAGCACAAATGACAAAATGGGAGTTTCACTTACTACTTGGAGATGAGGAAATTGAGCGTAGTTACGATTTAGAGGAATTAGAAAGTGACTTAAATACGTTGGAGCGGTTAGATTGAGAGCTATTAGCAACTCTTCTGTCTTGATTGCCCTAAGTAGTATTGGGCAACTGCCTGTATTAACGCAGCGATTTCCAGATGGAATTCTGATTCCACGGGCAGTGTGGTATGAGGTTGTGGAAACTGGAGCAGGGCGGGTAGGGGCGGCAGAAGTTGCAGCAGGTTCAAGCATTTGGCTGTCTATTCAAGAAGTAGAGAACAAAACTCTAATATCAGTGCTGAGACAAGACCTGGATTAAGGTGAAGCAGAGGCGATCGCATTAATGCTTGAGCAGCCTTCAGAACCTCTGTTGCTGGATGAAAAGAAAGCGCGACAAATTGTACGACGCATGAATTTACCGATACTTGGTACGTTGGGTCTCTTGATTTGGGCGAAACGGCAAGGAGTAATTGTTAATTTGCAGGAGCAGCTTGATGTCTTGCGGGTTGTAGCTAAATTTCGTTTGAGTCAGCAGGTTTATGACGAAGCTCTTAGGCAAGTTGGGGAATTGTAATAGTTCCGTCGTGGTCTAACAATTCAAACGCAACGGGCCGAGAGCCGCTGCTAGCGATTGATGGTTTCTCTTGCGATCGCTCTTCTCTAGCAATCATATTTCCTGAGGGTCAGTCATATTGAATGCTTCAGCGTAATCTTCATCTACTTATTCACAGCCATATTCAACTTAGAAATTGAGGTTATGTTTTATGAGTAAAGCAATTTCACTGTTGATTGCTAACATTTCTATTATCGTAGGTACTTTTGTAGCTGTACCAGTACAAGCCACAATTCAAGAATCCGTAATCTCTAGAATCGATGTTAATCAGGTTAAGCAACAGCGTAGTCAAGGTGGTGCTAGCAATAGCAATCAATACGTATTTAGCACCAACAGTCATATCGATACAGGCATATCAGTTAACTCTGGAGATACGATTATAATCACAGCGAACGGAACGATACGATTTGGATTTTTTGCAGGTTCGGGAGGACCTGAAGGGATTATTTTTAATCCAGTTTATAACTATTTTATAGATCTGCCACATGGTCAACTGATGGGAAGAATCAGGCAGTTTGGCATGGAAGATCTAGAGGGTTGGTTTCCAATTGGTGAGGGAAGGGAAGTCGTCGTTCAAACACCCGGAGTTTTGGAGTTTGCAGTTAATGATAATAGATCAGAAGACAATATTGGAAGTTTTCGTGTAGAAGTAACTATCGGTTCTGCACAGGATCAATCTAACGATTCTACAGGCGATCGCAACGAAGTAATTGTGTACAATCCACGTCCTTCTCAATGTAATCATGTGCTAAAAAATGGGACCTTATTTGAGCAGTGTCATGAATTCCGATTGTTTAGAATTGTTCAGAATAGCATTGATCTTGACGTTTTTTCGCTCGATTTTACATTCCAAGATCAAACTATTAACTACGCTGTTAGCTCTACAGCTATCAATACAATTGAGAGAAATGGCAAAACATTTGGGATTTACCCAGTGGTAGGGCTATTTCGGATACAACCCGATCAGCAAGAACCGCAGAGCCTGCTGAGCGAAGGAGATCGTAAAACCTGCGCGATCGCTTCTGATTACAGCGAGCTAGCCTGTGAGTATTCAGACTCAACTATGTTATATACCCGATAAATTCATCACTGATTTTCGATGTCCTTGCAAGCTTGAAAATAGCTAGCTGCATAAATAGTGTAGGGTGGGCACTGCCCACCGCTCCAAACATTCTGTCCACAAGAATTTGGTGGGCACTGCCCACCCTAACGAAAAACCTTGTTTGAGGGGTGTGGCGCGTCGCGCCACACCCCTCAAACGGCGATTATCGAACTCACGTTACTAGAATGCACTTGAACAATCAAGGATGGTTCGATTGGCTCTCTGCCCGTTTGGTCACGCTTGAAGAAGTGTCATTGTCCGTTGAAAGTGATGATCTGGTTGTTCGGCAGTTTGCCCAAACTAACAATATGATTCTGCTGACAGCTAACCGACAAATCAAAGGCAGAAATTCTTTGGCACAGGTGTTACGGGAGAAGAACACGGAGGCTTCACTTGCTATTGTTTGGAGGAGCGCACGCTGCGCCCGCATCCCAAAATTTATCACTTGTTTAGAATTAAGGGATCTGCGGGAAAACAAAATCCCCATAGCGTGGATTTCGACTGCGCTCAATCCACAATTATCAGAGGGCTGAGCGCAGTCGAAGCCCGGTATTTTATTAACTTGCCTTTCCCTAAGTTTATCGAATTGGGGTATTCGTTCCATCTTGATTAAGTTGCTCTAAGCTGAGCGTATAGCGCCCACCTATTCCCACATTGGCACTGGTGACTAAAAGGCTGTAAGTGCCTGTTGCTGGCAATGTCAATCGAATCAGCGCGTTGGACAGGCCTGCGCCTTCGGGTTGTTGAGTGACAATATTTCCGGCTGGGTCAAGCAAGACTAAAACCGGATTAAGTAGCAGTGTCCCTGTTTGTAATTCGCCTGGGTTGCGACTGGTGGGTGCTCCACCGACTAAGTTAGCTCGAACGAGTTGTTCGGCTTCGCCCTCAAATTGGTACAAATGAAACAAGCGACCCTCATGCCGATGGCTTCTCCGAGTCAAGTTATTTCTGACGCGATCGCCATAGTCCAACATTGCGGGTTCAGGAAACGCTGACGCAGGCGGCAGTTGGGTCGCCGTCAATTGGGCTTGGGCAATGGTCAGCGGGGCAGAGATTGCTATCCTTGCAGTTAAACAGGCGATCGCTCCACTGCCAACAAGACCAAACCCAAGCAAACCGCAAACTGGATAAAAGGCTATCTTGCCAAAGATATTTCTCATTTGTTTCTGATTTAACATGACTAACTCCTCAAACTTAATTGCACAAAATTGACCTGCTACTCAGCAATCCTCAGTGATCGCAGACGATTCAGAGCCGCCGCCAATTCAAAGGCGCGAAACTCAACAAGATCACCTTGAGGATAAGCGGTTAAGATATCCCATCCGGCCCGATCAAGGTCTGCTTGCACGAATTTGATGATAGCAGCTAAAGTATGACGACCGTTGATGTAATGTTGTTGTAGATAGGCGATCGCTGCTCCAATAGCTCGCAGTTGTCCGATTTCGACCATCTGTTCTACAGCAGACAGATCGATCGCTTCAGAACCAAACACTATTTCATCCATGTCTCGCACTTTTAATTTGGGCTGCCGCCGTTCCTCCTGCTGCTCAAAGCGGCTGGGAGAATCCAACCGTTTTGTCAGTGGAATGCGGGCAGTCAACTGACCAAAAGATGCGCCACCTTCAGCCACGCGCTGAGTTGCAAATTGAGCAGCGATCGCTTTGGCCTGGGCGGTGACTTCCTGGGGTTGATAGTTGGTCATGGCAATCACCGTATCTGCCACATCAAAATAATCACCGCTGCCCCCAATGACCAGAATCGTTGAAATGTTGTGTTCTTCATAAAGTTGGCGAATTTTATCAATGAATGGGGTGATAGGTTCTTTGTCTTTGGCAATTAGGGCTTGCATACGGCGATCGCGAATCATGAAGTTGGTGGCAGACGTATCTTCGTCGATAAGGAGCACTCTGGCTCCAACCTCGATTGCTTCAATGATGCTAGCCGCTTGGGATGTACTACCACTGGCATTATCGGTAGAAAACCGAATGGTAGAACGGTTTTGGGGGAGGCGATGAATGAACGGGGAAATATTGACATTGGTAATACTGCGACCATCTTCAGCCCGAATTTTAACGGCTGTGGCATCGGTCACAACTCGTTCTCGTCCATCTCCTGGAATATGGTTGTACACCCCTAGAGCCAGTGCCCTTAACAAAGTTGATTTACCGTGATATCCGCCGCCGACAATCAGGGTGACTCCTGCTGGAATGCCCATGCCTGTTACTCTACCGAGATTCGGACAATCAAACTCGACTTGCAAGCTGGCAGGGGACTGCAACGGTAAAGCAGCCTGAGTCAGCGGACGCTCATCCACGCCACTCTGTCGCGGCAAAATGGCACCATTGGGGATAAAAGCAATCAATCCTTGACTAGGGAGTTGCGATCGCAGCCAGTCGGTATCTTCAACGGTTTCTATGTGCTGTTGCAGAGCAGCAACATCCAGATGAACATACTTCAATGATTGGTCTACGATTTGAGGGATGTCTTCACACAGTAGCTCGATCGCCTGAAACCCCAGAATTTGTCGCCCCCGGGCAGGCAAGCCAACGACAAATCGCACCTCAACGAGTTGATCGTCTATCCATACTGCGGTGCGTTCCAGAACTTGTTGACTGGGCTGAATCATATCAATTAAACCACTCTTGCCACTGCCTCTTTTTTCTCTCAAGTTTCTAGCAACGCGGGCAAATTGACGGTTGAGAAAATCGCGCAGGGCAATTGCTCGACTGCGGGTTTGATACAAGACTGGAGGAAATCCAGCGATCGGCTCTCCAGTGCGGCTCTTCTGAGCAACGCAGACTCGCAAACGACTGGGAGCCGCAAACGGATCGCCTTGGACATGGTCGATCGCCAGCCTAAAATCGGCAAATTGGTATTCCCCTTCAATCTGTTTGTATGCTTTGTAGCTCCGCTGATCTAACTCGACGAGTTGTTGCCGCAGATCTCGCGCCTTCTGCATGGCTACTTCCTATTTATATAAACTTGCTATTGAAACGATAAATTGACTAACCAACGCACAGTTTGAGGAAAGGCAATGACCAAAAGTAAAACGATGAGTTGTAATAGCATAAAGGGCAGAGCGCTTTTATGGATTTCGATGGTGCTGACTTCTTTAGGGGCAACACTTTGTAAATAAAATAGGGAGAACCCAACGGGTGGGGAGATAAAGGCAGTTTGTAAGTTAATGGCTGCGACAACTCCAAACCACACCATATCGATTCCCAGAGCTTGCGCTGCGGGAACGAAGAGAGGCATGGCAATGAAGCAAATCTCCACAAATTCCAGAAACACACCCAACAAAAAAATAATCACATTGCTAACGATCATGAAGGTGAGGTATCCACCTGGTAAGTTGACCAGTAAATTGGTAATTAATGTTTTTCCGTCCAATGCATCAAACACTAAACTGAAAAAGGCAGAACAGAACAAAATGATCACCACTACACTCGTTACTGTTGCCGTCGCATGGGCCGCATCCCAGATTAAATTCCAATTCAACCGCCGATGACTGGCTGCTAGAATGCAGGCTCCCACAGCGCCCACCGCTCCGGCCTCGGTGGGCGTAGCGACACCAAAAAAGATGCTGCCCAAGACCACAAAAATCAAAATCACGGGGGGCAACACCGCTTGAAATACCCGTCGCACTAATTTCCATCCCCTCAAAGTGCGGGATGCTATGGGCAGGGCAGGAGCCAATTCCGGCTTCAGAAAAGCAATGATCAGCACATAAAGGGCGTAGGAACCCGCCAGCATTAATCCAGGAATCAGCGCACCGAGAAACAAATCTCCTACCGAAACACCAATTTGATCACTCAATACAACCAGGACTAAACTGGGCGGAATCAGTTGAGCTAAGGTGCCTGCTGCTACAATCACACCTGTTGCCAACTGTTTATCGTAGCCATAGCGCAACATCATGGGTAATGACAACATCCCCATCATAATCACAGTTGCAGCTACGACTCCTGTTGTCGCTGCCAGCAAAGTGCCAACCACAACAACCGCCAGAGCCATGCCCCCGCGTAAAGGGCCGAGTAAAATGCCAATGGTTTCTAACAATTCTTCGGCCAGTCCTGATTTCTCTAACACCGCTCCCAAAAACACAAAGAAGGGAATTGCCAACAGCGTGAAGTTTGACATCGTGCCAAACCAGATGTTAGGAAGTAGTAATAGGCGATTGACATCAAACGCGCCCACCAGCAAACCAATCGCCCCAAACACAATCGCCGTTCCCGCGAACGAATACGCTACTGGATAGCCTGTCATCAACAACAGGAAGAAACCCACAAACATGGCGATCGCCAACCATTCAAAACCCATAATTATTCCTCACTCAATTGGCAATTGTTCGACATCGGCTTGTATGGCTTGAGCGATTTGTGTGTATCCATTGAGGATGGCAAAATATTTGATTGTTTGTGAAATGCTTTGCAACAGAAGTAAGCCAAAAGCAACAATAATCATGGTTTTAATTGGCGCACGCGGCAAACCATCTGCATCTGAGGAAATCTCCCAGGCTCCCCAAGAGCCATCGGGCAAGCGTCCCCAAGACTGCAACACAGGATTGATGGTGGTTAAAATACCGAGCAAACAGAACGGGATTAGAAATAAAAGGGTGCCCAACAGATCAACCCAAGCTCGTCGTTTTTCAGACCATTGAGCATAGAGAAAATCAACTCGGACGTTAATGCCATGCTTCAAGGTGTAGGCAAATCCCAGGAAGAATGTCAAAGAAAATAAATACCATTGCAGTTCAATAAACGCATTGGAGGAAAGCTGCAAGCCAATAAATCGCCCGATGTAGCGGGCAATAACGTTATAGAAACCGATCGCAATTAGCAAAATGACCATCCAATTGGAAAGCCGACCTATTTGCTCAATTACGCGATCAATCAATTGAGAGAGCTTTAAGAGAAGACGCATAAACTTGGGGCTACGACGAATTAAAGATAGAGACAGGGTATTGCCTGATTGATAAGTTGATGGTCATCATATCAAACTTAGAGAGTATCCCATAGCTGGTGATTCATCTACTGGCTCGTGGGTTTTCCCTGTTGTTCCTGCGCTCCCCATCTCTAGTAGTCTGTCAAGGAAGTTTTGAGGGGTCACAGACCCCTCAAAACTTCCTTGAATTTAATGTTGATTTGCGGGATACCTCGCTAATCAAAATTGACAGACCACTAGTTTGGGAATGCTAGTCTGGAAGCTCCATTCTCCAGCACCACCGCCAGTAATCTTAAAAGGTAGATCTACGTCCTATGCCCATCAAGATTCTGCATCTTTCAGACATTCATTTAGGTAGTGGCTTTTCCCACGGTCGCATCAACCCTGAAACGGGGCTGAATACTCGGCTGGAAGATTTTGTTCATGCCTTGTCGCAATGCATCGATCGCGCTATCTCTGAACCTGTGGATCTGGTGTTGTTTGGCGGTGATGCTTTTCCTGATGCCACTCCCCCGCCCATCGTCCAGCAGTTATTTGCCACTCAGTTTCGCCGTTTGGCAGATGCTAAGATCCCTACTGTTTTATTGGTTGGGAATCATGACCAGCACTCTCAGGGGCAGGGGGGGGCCAGTTTATGCATTTATCAAACCCTGGGAGTTCCCGGTTTTGTTGTAGGCGATCGCCTCGATACCCACACGCTGGCAACTCGCAACGGTCGGGTGCAGGTGATGACCCTGCCCTGGTTGACGCGATCGACATTGCTTACCCGTCCAGATACCGAAGGGTTGTCTCTGGCTGAGGTCAACGAGTTGCTGATCGAACGACTGCGGGTGGCTCTAGAAGGAGAAATTCGCCGCCTTGATCCAACTTTACCGACTGTACTGTTGGGTCATCTGATGACAGACACGGCCCGCTTTGGGGCTGAGCGGTTTTTGGCAGTGGGTAAAGGATTCACAGTGCCTATGCCGCTGTTAACTCGTCCTTGCTTTGACTATGTGGCTTTGGGACATGTCCATCGTCATCAAGTCCTGGCAGAGCAACCTCCCGTTGTCTATCCAGGGAGCATTGAGCGAGTCGATTTCAGTGAAGAAGACGAGGAAAAGGGGTGTGTTTTAGTTAATCTGGAGCGGGGCCGAGCACAAATTGAATTTTGTCCCTTAAAAGCGCGGCGATTTCATACCATTCGCGTCGATGTGTCTCAAGCCGATGAGCCTCAAATCGTGTTGCTGCAAGCTGTTCAAACCGCACCGATTCAAGAGGCGATTGTGCGGTTGATCTATCAACTGCGATCGGATCAGGTGGTGCAAATCGACACGCCCGTGCTACAGCAGGCTTTAGCTGCGGCCCATACGTTCACTATGCATCCAGAATTAATTAACCCATCGCGATCGCGCCTGCCTGAATTGGGCGTAGGTAGCAGCATTGAACCGCTGGAAGCTCTCAAAACGTACCTGATGAACCGTCCTGAACTCAAAGATATTTCTCAAGAGATGCTAGTAGCTGCTCAGGGACTGATGTCTGGGAACTTAGAGGTTGAGATGGAGAGCCTAAACTGGCAGGATGCAAATTTGCCGCTGCCATGCCGCTCTCAACCTGGAGAGGTTGAGTTAGAAGAACCAAGCGAATCGCAATTGCGCCTGTTGTAAATCACGCGATCGCACCTAATCGCCCAAGAGCTGGGGGCCGTTGCGCTCTACCCTCAAACGGCAGTTTTTTCCTTAAAGCGGACTCAGTTCACCGCAATCAACAACTGCTCATCGAACTAACGCCATAGTTCCTATTGTAAAGTTTTCATGAAGTTATAGGAAGCTAAACGTATTAATAGGTGAGCGACAAATGTAAGCCTTGTAAAAGGCTAACTATAGAAAGAGTTAAGGTTTAATGAAGTTGAAGAAATGATGTCCTTTTTGAACCGATTTGGCTACTGCTACCGTTTATTTATCAACAGTTTTAGCCAATTCTTGAAGAAAAAGTCGAAAAATTACGGATAATCATAGGTATGTAAAGCTTGTATAAAGTTGTGCTGTATTTACATGCTACCCTGATCCCCGTAGGTAAATCTTCGTGTTAATCTGTGGCAGTTTGATGATCAAGGAGCGAATACGTAACGAGTACGAGTTGGAACATGGAATCGGGCACATCTACTGCCAAGTAGGGACATCTACTGTCTGTTATACAGATCTGCTTGTATGAGTATCCCTCACTGGTTCGATGCCCTGCCTCCATTCTGCAAGAGGTCTAACTCTGTCTCTTCTCACACATACGCTAACTTTATGAACCAACGCTTTTGGAGCGGTCTAACCGCTGCTGCTTTCATGGCTACGACTCCGGGCGCGATCGCTGCCCCCTTGACTGAACTAGACAGTTCAAGCGACGCAGCGACCAACCCCAGTGTTTCCCTGGATTCGACTGAAAAAGAGTTACCTGTTCCTCATACACCCACTCAGGTGGAGGAGCCAGCTTTAGATGAAGTGTCCAAAGTAGGAGAATTTCAATCTGACGAAACACCATCAACTGCAACAAGCGCGATCGCCATTATTCAGTCCCACGAGATGCAAGGGCGATCGGCTGCCACTGTCTACATACGTGACATTCCGGTCTTAACTTTTCTAGGTTCCAGCACCAGCTCTGAGCAGGCTGCTCTAATTGATACAGCAGTTGCAGAGGGTGTTCCGGAATCTGAAATAAAAATTGGGAGCACTCAATCCCATGAGGCCGCCGTTAGCTCAGCCTCTCTCCCACACCCAAGGGGAGATAGAGGTGGTTCTGCAAGCGTTCATCTGGCTCAAACTCCAGAGCCATCTGCTGATCCCATCTCTCGGGCTGCATCGATCGCGGCTGAAATCAATCAGTTTCATCAAAATCAATTGGATGCCAACAACATTCAAGTTCGCTGGGATACTGAGCAAAATGCTTATTTAATCGAGGTGAATGAGCAAGAATTGGTGCAAATTAATGCCCAGACGATCTTACCGGATACGACAGGTCAACCCTCAGAGGATGCGCTACAGGCGACGAATCGGCTGCGTCGATTGATGGGTGGTGCCCCTCCGTTGACTGAAATTGAAGGCGAACCTGAACCTGTGGTTCAGGAGATCTCCTTGGGACCCATTCAGCTTTCTATCAGGGGTATGGCTTCCTGGTATGGCCCTGGATTTCATGGGAATCGCAGTGCCAGTGGTGAAATTTTCAACCAGAATGCTATGACTGCGGCCCATCGTAATTTACCGTTTGGCACTCAAGTCCGAGTGACCAATCTCAATACAGGGATAGCGGTTGTGGTGCGGATTAACGATCGCGGTCCCTTCTCCAGAGGGCGAGTGATTGATCTATCCGCTGCTGCGGCCCGGGCGATCGGCATGATCGGCTCTGGAGTTGCACCTGTCACCGTTGAAGTGCTGGGAGTCACTTCAACCGCAACTTCAGTTGAGCGTTAAGCCTGGGTTTTACACTAGTTGACCACAAATTGACCACGAGATGGATCGCAAACTGGGGAAACTTCCCCAGTTTTCTTTTTTGGCTCTCTCCTAGTTCCCCAGCTCCCGCTGCTCTCCTGGTTCCCCAGCTCCCGCTGCTCTCCTGGTTCCCCAACTCCCGCTGCTCTCCTGGTTCCCAAGCTCCAGCTTGGGAACCACATTCGGGAAGCTCCAGCTTCTCTGGTGTTGGGGAAGCTGGAGCTTCCTGGATCACGTTCCCAAGCGGGAGCTTGGGAACGAGGGGAATCATGTTGAGGGAATGGGTAAGCTAGGAACAGGGGTGAAACTGATAATGTACCACCCTTCCATGCGGTCTTCAGTTAGAGGGAAATAGCTCACCGCGAGTTGCTGGGTTTCAGTACCAGAACTGCCCGTAGAGGTCATCAGATGATACTCAACCTCAAACCACCAGGTTTCGCCCTGTTGCTTTTTGGACATGATTCGATAACGATCGACCCAAGGACTTGATCCTCCTGTTACCCAATTGGCTGCCACAAAGGCGCTTTCATGGGCATGGCGCATCGACGGTGAAAGAACGGCAAATTGGAGTGCTCCGTTGCGGGTTTTGACTCCGCGTGCCCAGGTTTCTACCGCCAGTTGCGGGGATGGGGGTGCGATCGCCTGTTCTAACTGCAACACCTGTTGATTAAGCGCGGCGATTGTTTGAGGGGCAGGACGATGTTGAGTAGCGATCGGTTGCATGGAGACAGCGCGATCGAGAATTCCAAAGCTCAGCGCAGGAAAGCCCAGAATACAGATTAAGAATAAGATTTTTTTAAGCATACTATTTTATCAGTTGAGTGAGTTACTCATGGATGCTAGCCCCTGGTTGACCGTTGCATTGCCCAATAGGGACAGTAGTAGCTAACAAGACAAGGAGTGCATCCCGATTTTGCGAGTGGCGCGGGCGCAGCCCGCGCCACTCGCAAAATCGGGTTTAGCAGATTACAAAAGTGGGATGCACTCCAAGACAAGGGCTATATTTGAGTTTAGGGAGTATGGCAGATTTGTAATGTGAATATTAGGACAATTTTAGGGGCTGACCCCTGAGAGTGCTTGCTGCAACTTTGCAGACCAATATCTGATCAGCCCTCAATATTGATTTTTCTCGCTGGAAGTAACTTATTTCAGGATAAGTTTTGACACTTCAGGCAAAACGCTCAAGCAGTTCTCAAAACTTGAGCTACAATCAACAGCGTTTCTTTTGAATGATCTACTCGTGCAACTGCGATTTGAGCAAGTCAGCTTGAAACCCCATTCAGGGGTACAGTTTTTGCTACAGGACATTTCCTTTGAAGTCAATGGAGGCGATCGCATTGCTTTAATTGGGCCCTCAGGAGCAGGCAAAACCTCGTTGCTACGTCTCTGTAATCGTCTGATTGATCCAAGTCGAGGTGCTATCTACTGGAATGGCACGGATCTGCGTCAAATTCCTGTGATCTCGTTGCGTCAACAAGTCATGTTGATGTCCCAAGAATCTAGCCTTTTGGGCATGACTGTGCAAGAAACCTTAGCTTATCCACTGCGCTTAAGAAAACTGGGACAAACAGAAATCCAGCAACGGTTGCAGCACTATTCAGAACTATTGCACCTGCCACAGGAGTGGTTTGATCGCACAGAAGTTCATCTTTCAGTCGGCCAGCGCCAACTGGTGGCGATCGCCCGCTCCCTCATCCTGCAACCCCAAATTCTGCTGCTCGACGAACCCACCTCTGCGCTGGATACAGGTCGAGCCACCCATGTGGTTGAGGTTCTACAGCAGATAGTACAGACCCAGCAGATGGCGATCGTCATGGTGAATCACCAACTGGATATTGCTGAGGCTTTTTGTTCTAGGTTGCTTTACCTCCAACAGGGCAACCTGTTGCAAGACAGTCCTGCCCAGCAAGTGAACTGGGCTGACCTGAAAGCACAACTGATTGCAGCCGAAGCACAACCAACGGAAGAATGGGATTGAGGCATAGCCAGTTATTCTGCAACCCTGGAGAGGGGGCGAGATGGCAGTTTACGGGGCATGGAGTCAGGATTCGTATTTGCTTTAGCCGTAAAAATTTCGACGTTGAGCCGATATCCCACATTGCGAACGGTTTGGATCAAACTGGGTTGGCGCGGATCGACCTCGATCTTCTTACGCAGCGAGAGCACGTGGGTATCTACTGTGCGGTGATTTTCGATCGCATCAGGCCAGGCTTTCCGCAACAACTCTGAACGACTTAGAGGGGTTCCTGCTGCCTGAGCCAAAACGTAGAGCAGACTAAATTCTTGCGGAGTGAGGTCAATAAATTCACCCTTAAGACGCACCCGCCGTTGGATTAGATCCACCTTCAAGTCTCCATAATCCAAGGAGGCGGGAGGGGTGATCACTCTCGTGCGACGAGTCAGGGCTTCCACCCTCGCCAGAAACTCCTGCATTCCGAAGGGCTTGGTCAAGTAATCATCCGCTCCTGCCTTCAGTCCCGCAACCACATCTGCTTCTGTATTGCGAGCAGATAGCATTAAAATCAATGGCTGCTGCTGGCGATGGAGCCAACGACAGAAATCAGAACTGACCCCATCTGGCAATTCTGAATCGAGAATCACAAGAGTTGGGTTCCGGCTTTGAAACTCTTCCTTCGCTTGCTGAATGTCAGCAGATTGAAAGACGCTATAACCAACCTGCTGCAAGTGCCAACCAAGCAGCGATCGCAAATGGGGATTGCCCTCGACAATTTGGATGCTAACTGCTCTCACAATGTTTAGCTTGTTTCCCTAATTGAACCTATGCCTTGACTCATTGCCCTTAGCCTATCAGAGGAGATAGTCTGCTTTTTGTAACTGCTGTTACCTCAATCCATACTGTATACATAATATAAATCAATCCAGATTAAAAGCCTATTTATCATTTGCAAGTGCAAAAATAACACTTCTTACAGATCGATTCAGGCTCAAGTTTACGTGTAAAAATACAATTTAGATAGCGTACCTTCTACTTCCTGGCAAACTTGTTTATGGTCAGGAGTAGGACTCGTCCACACTCCCTGACGGCACCAAATTAGACTGTTCCAATGTTCCTCGGTCACGCTGGAACATTGATTTGGTAAGACCAAGATGATGCATCTTAGTAAGAGTGGGCAGTACCCGTCTGGCAATAGTCACAACAATAACAAGGCATTTACGGCTCCAGGAATACCTTCTCATAGGTGCTTTGACTTATCAGTGCTTTGATCAAGCTCAAGCATCTGAAAGGCACATTAATGCCCAATCTCTTGCCCCCAACCTCTTATAGTCTGCACTCTATCTGGTTCTCAGGATAGGCTGATTCTGCATCTGCTCAGGGCTGCCTCATCCTTTTTGCACACTGAATACTTTCAAGTCTACAGAGCCGATTATCTCATCAGCAATCCCATATGGGTTATGAGAAGCAAGCGAGTGCAGCCTATCCACTTCTCATAGTTTAACCCTTACAAATCATTCAAGATTGCTATATTATCCATTCAAATAGGAGATAATCAATTTAGAAACTATACCCTCAATTGAATTTAAGAAAAGGCTGTTGATCAAAAATTGATCTAGAGCTTACCTACTCCAGCAACACTGTTAATATTCTTCTAAGCCGTGCTTCTGCCTCAAATTTGCGAAATTTGCTCTGATTTTTTGTGTTCAATCATCAACTCACACTGGATCGACACCTATGCTTGTGGATGCTCAATCAATTCGCTACTACCAGAGAATTACAGATGCCCTGAACGACCAATGGAATCGAGGCTATCGCTTTGACGAGCTTCGCCTTTATCTGGATGGGTATCTTGCTGCTCTGCGTCACAGTAACGCTATGGAGCCGTATCACATTCATCGTTTGGAGGAAGAAGCGATTCGCTATTTGCATGACTACTCAAATTTTGAAACTCCTTTACCTCAACCTCAACCTGACTACTACAACTAGACTTAATATCGATTGCTGGTAGTGCGAATTAATTTTTAAGACCTGGTTTATGAGGCAGCCGTTTCCAATGGCTGCCTCAATTTATGAATGCTTCACATTTACTAGCTCAATTGACCCGCTAGATTAGCATAAGGGAACTCTGTCTCTACATTTAATTTAAAGTCGCCTCGATTTTAGCTGTACAAAATGAGTCAAAAAGTTGTTGGGCTGTTTACAGCATGGACCTACCCACTGCAAGCATTATTTCTGATTATAGAAAACCGAACCTTGTGGGTTTATGTTTTGGTGCCAATTCTGATTAATCTAATTTTGGGAGTGACACTATATGCAGGGTTGTTGTTTAGTGGTTTTAGAGCGATCGATGCGATCGTATCCAACCTGCCTCACCTGGCCACGGCTGCATCGGCTTCCGCCTCTCACCTGACTACTGATATCACCAGCAGTGTCTCTGGCTGGCATCCCACCTTCCCCTCATGGTTACAGTGGCACCCAACATTACCCAACTGGCTGGCTTCAGATGGGCACCTGTCTCTTCCTACCTGGAACTTGAAGCTACCAGAAGGGGCTTTAACCTGGCCAGGTTGGCTACCCTCTGGCCACCTTGCCCTACCCAAGTGGCAGGGGCCAAATTGGCACGTTACGCTACCGACATGGACACCGCAGTTTCCTGGTTGGCTCAACCCAGTTCACTGGCAGGTGACTCTACCTGCCTGGATCAGTCAGTTGCCTGAATGGGGATTGCTTTTCCTCAGTTGGCTAGTGCATTTTGTCCTGGTTGTCATTTTGTTGCTGGTGACGGGCTTTATTGTGCTGCAATTTGGCGTGTTATTAGGATCACCCTGGTACGGCAAATTATCGGAGGAACTGGAGAAACTACGAACTGGACAGGTCAAAACAATTGAGGTCAGCGTGACGACCGAAATCAGCCGGACTATCCTCTATGAGCTAAAAAAATTGTTTTTATCGATTGGTGTAGGACTGCCGCTGCTCGTCCTCAAGTTCATACCTGGTTTGGGAACGGCGATCGCGCCCATTGGTGGATTGACTTTAGCAACAACCATTGTCTGTCTGGACTTTTTGGACGCAGCCCAAGAACGCCGTCGTCTCTCCTTTCGTCGCAAATTGGGCAACGTGCTGGGTAGCTTCCCTGCCAGTGGTACGTTTGGTCTGGTTTGCTTTGGTCTGGTTAGTATCCCTTTTGTCAATTTGTTAATGATTCCGATTTGCGTGGCCGCAGGAACCCTGTTTTTTTGTGACCAGATCCGACCTCAGTTAGAATCAGCCGCCTGATTGCAGTTCAGGTGAAGTCGCGCTTTAATTTACAGAACTTATACCATTTTGGATTTTAGATTTCCGATTTTGGATTGCAGAATGCTTGACCAGCTAACCGTTCTGGCAATTGAAATCATGCACATATCACCCAAAATGGTATTACCAGTTGAAGGATTTGTGGGTTGCGCCCGCAAACCCCTTAACTGGACTGGTTTTTCGCCGTAAGTCTTAATTGAACGTGAGTTCGATAATCGCCGTTTGAGGGCTGTGGCGCGACGCGCCACAGCCTTGAAACAGGGATTTTCGTTAGGGCGGGCGCAGCCCGCCCTAACGAAAATCCCTCGTCGAACTCGCGTTTGATTGAGTAAAGTTTCATTCTGGAAACGGATGTTCAGCAATTAGAGGACATGGGAGAATATCGGAGTAACTTGCAGGAGTTTCCCCTATGAGTAGCTTGATTGTTGATGAAGTCTTACAAGGCTATCGCTTGGAGTTGGATAGCCTGCTCCGGCGCGTGCAACAGTTGGCGGCAGACATCAACAATTCCAGGTTGCAGGAAACCGTCGATAACTTAAGACGCAATATCAACGAACCTTTTTTATTTGTTGTGGTCGGTGAGGTCAAGGCGGGCAAAAGTAGTTTCATCAATGCCTTGTTAGGGGCTGAAGTTTGTGAGACAGACATTGAACCCCGGACTGATTCTATCCAGCAAATCGTCTATTCAAACGAGCGATATATTCGACAGATTGAACCCAGCTTAAAGAAAATTGGACTGCCGATCGACATTCTCAAAGATATCTCCATTGTCGATACCCCTGGAACCAATACGATGATCCAGGAACATCAAGTGATTACAGAGCGCTACATTCCCAATAGTGATTTAACTTTTTTTGTGCTGTTTGCCAAGAATCCCTATCAGAAAAGCGCCTGGGATTTTCTAGATTACGTCAGTGCAGAATGGCGTAAAAAAGTAGTATTCATCTTGCAACAGGCTGATTTGCTGAAACCCGCAGATTTAGAAACGAATATTCAACGAGTCAGAGAATACGCCAACCAAAAGCAAATCAAATCCCCAACGATTTTTGCCACTTCGGTGGAGTGGGAATTAGCAGGGGAGACAGAGAAAAGCGGCTTTAATCAAGTTAGAGACTACATCAAAACAATCGTATCGTCGGGCGAAAGTTATAAAATCAAATTGCGATCGGTGAGTGGCACAACGCAGCGCATTATTGATTCTCTAGATGGCGAAATTCAAACCTTACATACTCAATTAGCTGCCGATCGCCGCACAGTAGATAGCATCAAACAAAAGATCGAAGCGGGTCGGAGGCGCTCAGTCTATGAAATTGACAATTTAGTAGACCGATTGGTGGGGCGTTATGACAGCATTGCCACCCGGATTAAACGAGAATTCCGCGACAGTCTTGCGGTGTTTACGGTGTTGCGGCGATCGTTTGCTGGCTTGTTTAATCAACAGGCTTCTATGCAAGCCTGGGTTGAAGATTTTCAAGAGCGTTGTCAACGCGATTTGAAGGAGTCGTTAACTGAGGTCTCCAACGAAGGAGCGCAGCATTTTGTCGATGGTGTGCGGCAAATGTTAGAAGGCGTTTCCCAAGATTTGAACACGGTACAGACGGTTTCCGTTCGCAGTGATAACATTTCAATTAAAATTCTGGAACGTCGTCAGGAAGTGATCGAAGGCGTACAATGCAAAGTCAATCGCCTCTTTACCGATGAGGGGCTGATTGATTCGCTTTCCACGAATGCCGATAATATGGCTACTGAAATTGTTGGGGGGGCATTTGTAGCGGTTGGTGGCATGATTTTGAGAGTAGTAGAGTTTGCAGCAGCAGAAGCGATTTTGGACGCAATCGGTATTGCCTTTGCTGGCATTGGATTCATCGTTTTTGCTGTGGGCTTAGCATGGCAACGAAATAAAATCATCACGCGCTTTGGTCAGGCATTGGATAGTGAGAAGGGACGGTTTCAGGAAGAAGTGCGCGATCGCCTCAACCAAAAGCTGAGCCTGATTTATGAAGAAGTAGAACGCACCTTTGTCCAGTTCTATGATTATGTCGAACGGGAAGAGCAAGAAATCGGTCCGATTCTAGACAGCTATCAAGCTACGCAAAGGGATGCTCAAACCCTCTTTAGCCAAATGGCCACCAAATTGGCTTAATTCAATTAGTTCGCCGTTTCAGAAGGTTGCTGAAAATTTATGCCTATGCTCCATCCCGAAAGCCAACCGATCGTTCACGCTGCTGCGCTTCAGGAATATTTGAACCTGCTCTATGACCAATATCTGCCCCTGCGTGAGGGCAAGGTGGCTGATTATATTCCCGAGTTAGCCAAAGTCAATCCCGATTATTTCGGTATCTGTGTGGCTACAGTGGATGGACAGATTTTTGAGGCAGGGGATGTGGAGCCGTTGTTTACGATACAGTCCATCTCTAAAGTATTTGTCCAAGGGTTAGCCTTAGAGGATCACGGACGAGAGCATTTACTGACCCGGGTTGGAGTTGAACCCACCGGAGACACCTTCAGCGCGATCGTACTTGATGAAGTATCAAAACGTCCCTACAATCCCATGGTCAATGCTGGAGCGATCGCCACCACTAGTTTAATCAAAGGTCGCGATTTGACCGAACGCCTCAACCGCATGTTAGAGATGTTTCGGCGCTATGTTGGGCGCGATATTTTTATTGATGTTTCGACTTATGTGTCGGAACGCTCAACGGGCGATCGCAATCGTGCGATGGGCTACTTGATGAACCACTTTGGCATGTTAGAAGAATCCGTGGAAGCCACCCTGGATTTATATTTTCAGCAATGCTCCTTAATGGTCAATTGTCGAGATTTAGCTGTCATGGCGGCAACGTTGGCTAATCAGGGAATTAATCCACTGACGGGCGATCGCGCTGTAGAGGCTCATTACATTCGGGATATTCTCAGTGTTATGTACACCTGTGGCATGTATAACTTTGCGGGAGAGTGGGCTTATAAAGTGGGGATTCCAGCCAAGAGTGGCGTGTCAGGAGGAATAATTGCGATCGTGCCCGATCAGATTGGTATTGCTGTATTTTCGCCGTTACTGGACGCACGAGGAAATAGCATCCGGGGGGTAAAAGTCTGTGAAGCACTGTCCCAACAATTTGGCTTGCATTTGTTTGATTCGTCTAGAGGATGCCATCATTTTTTGCAGCAATTAAGAACGGTTTAAGACAGGGATGAACCACGGAGACACAGGGTACACAAAGGGAAGGGTTGATTCGGATTTTAAGGAGGTGGCTTGCTGTCGGCTTCCACTGGCTTGACTGCGATCGCCTCTTTGGGTTCAATGACAGGGCGCTCGTTATTTCATGCTGCACCTCGACACAATCCGGCGATCGTCGCTTCAGCAACTTTCTCAGTTGCGTAGGGTGGGCATTGCCCACCCCAAACACTGAAGCTATCAATACCATTCCTGCTTCCACTGTTTCATCTGGTCAATTTCCTGTTGCTGACTGTCCATGATATTTTGAGCCAGGGTTTTGATTTCAGGTCGATCGCTCTTTTCCAGAGCTTGTTTTGCCATTTCGATCGCGCCCTCATGGTGCGGAATCATCGCCTCTATAAACCGCAAATCAAACTGGTCGTCGGCTGCCCCTAAATCACCGTCCATCCTCATACCAGAGCGCATTTCTTCTGACATGGGCATCATGTGTCCCATTTCGGCGCTGTACATCATCGGCTCATCACCGACATTGGGATACCATGCGGTTCGCCATGCTTGTAACTCGGAAATTTCTTGCTCTTGTGCTGCGATAATTTCCTGTGTCAACTGCTTGATCTCAGGACGGGTTGAACTTTGCAAGGCGGTTTCAGCCATCGCGACGGCTCCTTCATGGTGAGGAATCATAGCATCAATGAACCGCAAATCAAAGTTCTCATCAGCGGGCCCTAAATCCATGCTCATCGTGGAGCCGTGTCCCATCGGCATGGATTGAGAATCGCTGGACCTGTTCATAGAGCCGTGCTCCATTTGTGCTGTGCTGGTTTCACCACCGGGAGCCGCAGCCTGCTGGGTACAGGCAACCAGCCCTAACGAGGTCAAAGGCACAATTCCAGAGAGCAGGAGAGAGGCGATCGTTTTCTTCATGGCAATCATGGTGCGTTTAGCTGGCGCAGTTACTAACGTGAGTTTTATACTTCACCGATTGCTATTGTGGCACACAAAAATCAAATCAGAATGAATTTTGGTAGAACCAGACCAATCGCGTCTGATTAGAGTTCTATTGGTTTAACCGGATTAAAATGCTATGCTTGATCTAAGCTCCCCGCCTGATGAATCGCATTGATTGAGTAACATTGCACTGGTCAGGCTTGAACCCGGAAGGTCAGCAGCTATGGCAAGTCAAGAGTCGTCGTATCCTCTTTCCAATCAGCCACCGTTGCAACACCAGTCGGCGGGGGATATTGGGATTGCTGGTAACGAGAATGTGACGGCTTTCGTAGCAGCGCTGGGCAATGCCACGATCGACCAGTCGCGTCACATTATTTACAACTACTTTTACCAAGAGAGTAAAGCCGTTTCGGTTGAGTCTACTGGGCTGGCTGACTCGTTGCCCTGTCCCTATCGCGGTTTGTTCCATTTCAGTCCGGCAGATGCGGAGTTTTTCTTTGGACGGCAGGTGTTTGTTGATGAATTGGTCAGGGCGGTGCAGGTGCGATCGTTCATTCCAGTGTTGGGGGCATCGGGCAGTGGGAAGTCATCTGTGGTGCTGGCGGGATTAGTACCGCAATTGCAACAACAGGGACACTGGCAATTTACCCATTTCCGTCCCGGCCGTGACCCGTTTCATGCCCTCTCGCTGGCATTGGTGCCGCTATATACGCCCGATCTGGATGCCACTGATCAAATCGCTCAAGCACGACGGCTCTCTACCTATTTGCAGCAGGGTGAGGTGCTGTTGGCCGATGCGATCGCCCGAATTCAGCAACACTATGCCAATCAACGAGTGTTGCTGATTGCCGATCAGTTTGAAGAACTCTATTCGCTGTGCCCAGAGGAGGCAACCCGCCGCAGTTTCCTGGATTGCTTGCTGTCCTGTCTATCGGCTGATGCTGTCTCTGCGCCCGTGGTGCTGGTGGCGACGATGCGGGCTGATTTTTTGGGAAATGCGCTGTCTTACCGACCGTTTGCCGATGTGTTGCAGGATGGCGATGTGAAACTGGGGGGTATGAATCGGGATGAACTCTGTGAAGTCATTGAGCAGCCTGCGGCGAAGTTGCAAGTCACCTTTGAAGCGGGATTGGTGAAGCGGATTCTGGATGCAGTGGTGGATGAGCCAGGGAATTTGCCGCTGCTGGAGTTTGCTCTGACCGAGTTGTGGGGAAGACGCAATGGCCATCAGTTGACCCATGCTGCCTATGAAGCGATCGGCGAGGTGCAGGGCGCACTGGCCCGCTATGCCGACCAGAAATATGCTCAGTTGAGTCCCCAGGAACAGGCGCAGGTGCGACGGATTTTCATTCAACTGGTGCGACCGGGAGAAGGCACAGAAGACACCCGCCGATTGGCCACCAAAGCGGAATTGGGGGAAGAACGCTGGGCTTTGGTGCATCAACTAGCCAATACCCGACTGGTAGTGACAAGTCAGGATGCCACTCGCCAGGAAACCGTAGAAGTGGTACATGAAGCCCTGATTCGCAACTGGGGAGAACTGCGAAAGTGGATTACCGCCGATCGCGCCTTTCGCACCTGGCAGGAACGGTTACGCACTGCCATGCAGCAATGGCAAGAAACCAACCACGATCCAGGAGCGTTGTTGCGGGGTGCGCCCCTGCTGGAAGCGGAAGACAAGTTGAAAACCCGCCGAGATGATTTGAGTCTGTCAGAGCAAGCCTTTATTCAAGCCAGTTTGGATCTGCAACAACAAGAGCGCTGCCAGCGATCGCGCCGCCGCCTGATGACGCTGTTAGGACTGGCAGGGTTTTCCACTGTGGCACTGGGATTAGCAAGCGTAGCGGGTTGGCAATGGCGCGTCTCAGAAAGATCCCAGATCAACACCTTGATTGAATCCTCCAAGCTATTGCTGGCCTCTAACCACCCATTTGATGCCCTGCTGCCAGGGTTACGGGCAGAAAAGAAGCTACAAAATCCACTCATTGCCGATCACTCCCTCAAAGCCGCAACTGCGGCAGTCTTGCAGCAAGCCGTCTACTCAGCCAAAGAAAAGAACCGCTTGGAAAACTTTAACGGTCGTGTTTGGGATGCCATCTTTAGTCCAGATGGTCAAATGATTGCGACAAGTGATGGTGAAGAGATCCGACTGTGGCGATCGGATGGCACTTTTCTAGCACGATTGGATGATGTGCCGATTGAGCCGGATTACGCGGAATTCGTTGTGATGGGATTTAGTCAGGATAGCCAAACGATTGCAACATTCAGCCATCAATTGGGGCAGCGAAAAGCTGTCAAGGTTTGGAACCTGGATGGTAGCTTGCGATCGCAATTTGGCGATAACGGGTTCATAACAGTGAAATTCAGCCCAGATCTACAAACTGTGGTTACGCAGGATCGTAAGACGGCTCAACTCCTGCAACTAGACGGTCGGCTTATTACTCCCCTTAGCGGTTCTAGTTTCCGCCACTCTAGTTTGTTCAGTGGGGATAGTCAGATAATCGTTAGTACTGCTCCAAGTCCTGATCCAGACAGACAAACTGTGAAGTTCTGGCAGCGGGATGGCAAATTGATTTCTGAGTTCGTAGCCGAAAAACAGTTTTACCCAATGGCATTAAACTGGGACGGAACGATTGTGATGATGTCAGATGGAGAGACACGTTATCTTCAACGACAGGACGGTCGTATCCTAGCCCCTTTAGCAGAGAGTGAAATGCCAAATCACTACATTAGGTCGGTAATATTTAGCCCTGATGATCAAACAATTGCAGTTCACTACCAGAACCAAAGCTCTAGTAAGCAGGGGTTGATCAAGTTATGGCATCGAGATGGTCGTTTACGAGCACGAATAACAGGGCATGAACAAGAGATTACCCAGATAAAATTTAGTCCAGATGGTCAACGAATCGCCACGGCTAGTGCAGACAAAACGGTGAAGATTTGGGATTTGAATGGAAAACAAATTGCTGATCTGGTAGGGCATCAGGATTGGGTCAGGGCGATCGATTTCAATCCTGAGGGTAATCTGCTAATTTCTGGCAGCGATGACGGTACTCTCAAACTGTGGCAGATCAACAGAAATTCTCCAATTCAAAAGTGGAATTCCGATCGAGCCGTTTTTAGTGCAGATAAAACAATATTTGCTACAGCGATCAATCAGGGTGCGATTACGCTACATGGAATTGATGGCAAACCAATTAAAACTTTGATGCAAAAGAGTGATGGACAGGCAGATATTGAATTGAGTAAAGATGGCAAAACCATTGTGACTCATAACTCCAACTTTTACGGTTCAGACTCCTATGGTCCTGTACAACTCTGGAACGGGGATGGCAAACTAATTGATACTCTGATAAAAAAACCTGAAGTTTCTGAAGAAGAGATAAGGGTGTTGATTCGTGTTAGTCGTAATGGACAGTCTATTGTAACCAGCATTCTCGACTTCTACACTTATGGTCTAGTACAACTCTGGAATAACGATGGCAAATTCATTAACACTCTGGTAAAAAAAACTGAAGTTCCTGAAGAAAACAATGTGATTGCACTTGCATTTCTCAGTCCTGATGGCAAAACTATTGTGACTGAATTGTCCACCTCAGGCTCTTATGGTCCGGTACAACTTTGGAATAACGACGGCAAACTGATTCAAACGTTGATCAAAAAATCTAAAATTCCTGAAGGACGGGAACGGTTTCTTGGTAATGTGCGTTTCAGTCCCGATGGCAAAAGCATTTTGACTCATCCTCAATCTCTCTATGAACCTGCAAAGCTTTGGACCACAGCGGGAGAGATCCAAGCCACTTTAGTTGAGGCAACTGAGTTAAATCGAGCTAGTTCGTTTGATGTAAACTTCAGTCAGGATGGTCAAACTCTTTTGACGATTGTGAATGATCCTGAATCGCATAGCATTGTCAAGTTGTGGCAAGCCGATGGCACACCTATCAAAACCCTGATAGATGAATATCAAATTCAAGATTCTGTCGAAGCCATCTTCAGTCGCAGCGATTATGAAATCGGAGCAACGGCCGATGCAACTGCTGTGCCCGAAACCATTATTACTGCTATTCCTAATGGGGCAATACAGCAATGGCATCTTGATGGCACGCTGCGTCGAACCATGATTAAGCAACTGAAGGACGATCGCCCCATCTCCCAACTCCAGTTAAGCCCAGATGGTGAAATTTTAGCGGTGACATTCGATCACAAAGAAATTCAACTCTGGCAGATCAATGGTAAACACTTGAAGACGATCGCCCACAAAGGGAAGATCGGCAGCAGTAGCTTTAGCCCTGATAGCCAGATGTTTGCTTCTGGCAGTCAAGATAACTCGGTGCAACTCTGGGAGCGATCGACTAACTCGGTGATTCCTTTTGTGGGACATACCTCTGGCGTGAGCCAGTTACATTTTGCCCCTGACAATACCAAACTGGCGACTGTCAGCGAAAAAGGCAGGGTCATCTTATATCCCCTGAATCAGGTGATAGATTTACAGCACTGGTCGGCGCAGGCGTGCGATTGGATGGAAGACTATCTGGACAATCTCCCAGAGTTTAGTAATGTGAGGGAGAGCGATCGCCAACTGTGTGAGGACTGAACGCCAACAAAACTTGATATACGCCAGGATATGTTACTGTGAGCGATTTCTATGATTCTGAGAGAGACAAAACTCTCAAAGTCCTTAGAATTGGGGGATTTGGGGAACTCAGTGAAACTGGACTGCGTCATCAAGGTCATCAAGAATGATTTTTAGATGAGTGCGCTGCCTTCCCCTTGACTCTCCAGTTGACTGGAGAGTTCACAATGAAAATAACATACATTCATGAGGTTTAGATCATGGCGCTGCAACTGACGGTTCCGAATATGGCGTGCTCTGCGTGCGGAAATACCATTACTAAAGCAATCAAGGCGATCGATCCGGCTGCTACGGTCGAAGCTGACCCAACGACAAAACTGGTCAATGTGGAAACCCAGGTTTCTGAAACTGCAATTAAGCAGGCGATCGCTGAAGCGGGTTATACTGTAGAACCATCCTGAGCGATTTGGAGTCCTCTCCAACGGTAGCCACATCAACCGATACAGGGTTTGAGACAATGGGATTCTACTCAAGAATGATTCTGCCGCGCCTGTTAGACTGGAGCCTGTCGGATGCAACTTTAGCCAGGTATCGACAAGCGCTTCTGGCAGAGGTGCAGGGGGAAGTCCTGGAAATTGGCTTTGGCACGGGGTTGAATTTGGCTTATTACCCCGAACGGGTTACAAAAATCACGGTAATCGACAGCAATCCTGGGATGAATGCGCTAGCAGAAAAGCGGATACGCAATTCTGACAAGGCGGTTGAAAACTATGTGCTCAATGGTGAACGTTTGTCTATGGCAGACAATACGTTTGACAGTGTGGTGAGTACTTGGACGTTGTGTAGCATCGCTAATGTGGCGCAAGCCCTCAAGGAGATCTACCGGGTGTTGAAACCGGGCGGCAGGTTTTTCTTTATTGAACATGGCTTGAGTCAGAATCCCAAAGTACAAATTTGGCAACATCGGTTAACTCCCGTGCAGAAAGTGATTGCGGATGGCTGTCATCTCGATCGCAATATTGAAAATATCGTGCGACATCAGTTTAATCAGGTTGAAATTAAGCAATTCACCCCTGAGGGAATGCCTGAGTTAATGTCTTATTTGTATCAAGGGATTGCGACTAAGCCAATGGTGTGAGGAAAACTGGAGGGTACTGGCTTTCTCTGCACAAGGGAAGCTGGAGCTTCCTGGGGGGCATTACCAAGCTGGAGCTTGGTAACGAGGGAAGCTGGAGCTTGGTAACGAGGGACAACGAGGGACATTTACACCTTTTCTAGAACTTATGAACACAGCAACTTTGAAGCTACGTGGTATGAGTTGTGCTGCCTGTGCTAACAATATTGAAGCGGCAATTCGTTCTACTCCCGGTGTGGAATCCTGTAGTGTTAACTTTGGGGCGGAGCAAGCGGCTGTCACCTATAATGCCAGCAAAACCAATATTGCGGCGATTCAAGCGGCGGTTGATGCGGCGGGCTATGCGGCATTACCAATGCAAGAGAATGTATTGGCTGTCGAAGAGGATACTGAACAGCGAGAACGACAGTCCGAGCACCGTAAGTTAACCCGTAAAACCTGGGTGAGTTGCATTGTTAGTGCCGTTTTGGTGATTGGTTCGCTGCCCGCGATGACAGGTTTATCGATGCCTTTCATCCCCATGTGGTTGCATCATCCCTGGGTTCAGTTTGTTCTGACCACGCCAGTGTTGTTTTGGGGAGGCGGTCAGTTCTTCATCAATGCCTGGAAAGCATTCAAGCACCGGACTGCCACAATGGATACGCTGGTGGCAGTAGGGACGGGGGCTGCCTATCTCTATTCTCTGTTTCCCACCTTTTTACCTCAGTGGTTTATCGCTCAAGGACTGAGACCCGATGTTTACTTTGAAGCCGCTGCGGTGATCATTGCTCTGTTACTGGTAGGACGACTGTTGGAAAATCGGGCCAAAGGACAGACTTCAGAAGCCATTCGCAAGCTGATTGGATTGCAAGCTAAAACGGCGCGGGTGATACGTGACGGACAGGCAGTCGATGTTCCAATCGCAGCAGTGCTTGTAGGTGACACAATTCTGGTGCGCCCCGGTGAGAAAATTCCCGTAGATGGCGAAATTGTCTCAGGCTCATCTACGATTGACGAGGCGATGGTGACGGGTGAAAGTATGCCTGTCACGAAACATCCAGGCGATGAGGTGATTGGAGCTACGCTTAACACAACGGGCAGCTTCCAATTTCGGGCAACACGAATCGGCAAAGATACGTTTCTAGCGCAAATCGTCAAATTGGTGCAACAAGCTCAGGGATCAAAAGCACCGATTCAACGACTGGCCGATCAGGTGACTGGCTGGTTTGTACCTGTTGTGATAGCGATCGCGATTCTCACATTCATTCTCTGGTTTAATATCATGGGCAATGTGACAATGGCATTGATTACAGCGGTGGGTGTATTGATTATTGCCTGTCCCTGTGCGCTGGGTTTAGCTACACCCACAGCCATTATGGTGGGGACGGGTAAAGGAGCAGAGAACGGAATTTTGATTAAAGGGGCTGATAGCCTGGAATTAGCCCACAAGCTACAGACAATTGTGCTGGACAAGACAGGCACTATTACCCAGGGCAAACCGACTGTAACGGATTACGTCACCGTAGAGGGCACAGCCAATGGCAATGAACTCAGACTGCTACAGTTAGCGGCATCAATTGAACGCAACTCTGAACATCCACTGGCAGAAGCTGTCGTGCAATATGCCCAATCCCAGGGAGTTGAGTTAACAGAAGCTCAAGAGTTTGTCGCGATCGCGGGTAGTGGGGTGCAAGGATATGTTGCTGATCGATGGGTGCAAATTGGCACACATCGCTGGATGACTGAGTTAAACATTGACACCAGCAGATTACAACATCAGTGGGACAGATTGGAATCCCTGGGTAAGACGGTGGTATGGATTGCGATCGACGGTAAAGTAGAAGGCATGATGGCAATTGCCGATGCGATTAAGCCGTCTTCGGTCGGTGCGATTCTTGCTCTGCAACGCATGGATCTGGAAGTCATTATGCTGACGGGAGACAATCGCCGCACGGCTGAAGTGATTGCTCACGAAGTGGGGATTCATCGGATCTTGGCGGAAGTCCGTCCCGATCAAAAAGCGGCAACAGTGGCAACGCTTCAGGCAGAAGGCAAGATCGTTGCAATGGTTGGGGATGGCATCAACGATGCGCCCGCTTTAGCGCAAGCCGATGTGGGTATTGCCATCGGCACGGGTACTGATGTGGCGATCGCCGCCAGTGATATTACGTTAATCTCTGGTGATTTGCAGGGCATTGTCACTGCCATTCAACTCAGTCGCGCCACCATTCGGAATATCAAACAAAACTTGTTCTTTGCCTTCGTTTATAATATTGCGGGTATTCCGATCGCTGCTGGAATTCTTTACCCCTTCTTTGGTTGGTTGTTAAATCCCATCATGGCAGGTGCGGCCATGGCGTTTAGCTCGGTTTCAGTGGTGACTAATGCGCTGCGGCTGCGAAACTTTAAACCTGGTGTTTTGTCAAGGAAGTTTTGAGGGGACGCAGATCCTCTCAAAACTTCCCTAATTTAATTGTGATTTGCGGGATGCGGAAAAGAGTGAAATGCAGGATAAACCAAAGATAAGATAAACCACAGAGGCACAAAGGACACAGAGATGAAAAGTCGGAAGGCTGAAAAATAGGATAAACCAAAAATAGAATAAACCAAAGATAAGATAAACCACAGAGGCACAAAGGACACAGAGATGGAAAGTCGGAAGGCTGAAAAATAGGATAAACCAAAAATAGAATAAACCAAAGATAAGATAAACCACAGAGGCACAAAGGACACAGAGATGGAAAGTCGGAAGGCTGAAAAATAGGATAAACCAAAAATAGAATAAACCAAAGATAAGATAAACCACAGAGGCACAAAGGACACAGAGATGAAAAGTCGGAAGGCTAAAAATTAGGATAAACCAAAAATAGGATAAACCAAAGATAAGATAAACCACAGAGGCACAAAGGACACAGAGATGGAAAGTCGGAGGTGTTTGATGATGAACAAAGTAATAGTCATTGGTAGTCTGGCTAGTCTGGGATTTTGGTTGGGATTGAGTTCGGCTGAGGTGTTGGCGCAAATGCCTCATGAAACAATACCACACACGGTGGAGCGGCCGGAGCAATTTCAGCACATTGAACAACCGCTATGGGTTAAAGGGGCAGTCACCCTGGGTGGATTAGGCTTAATCGGTGTAGAACTCTGGTGGTTCTTGTTCAGCAAACCCAAATCCCGCTCTGCTACCCCGACCAGCGATATTTCAGTATGACCAACAGGCTGCGATGGCTCGTCGTGCAAATCCTCTTAAGAGAATTGGGAAATGGCAAGCCAGCTAGGAGGTGACTTCTAGTCCATTTCAATGGACTTAGGCTATGATACCATTTTGGGTAATATGTGCATGATTTCAATTGCCAGAACGGTTAGCTAGTCAAGCATTCTGCAATCCAAAATCGGAAATCTAAAATCCAAAATGGTATGAGTAGGGAAATTCATTTCCCTGCGAGTGAGCAGCGCAGTGATTTACCTTCGCCACGCTTGCCCTCAGACATCAAACTCAATCCACAAAGCACCCTACAACCAGCACGAAACCAGGTAGAACGGTTTCTCCAGACAGTTCTATTGGTAACGCTCGAACTTCCCTGGTTTGTCCTTGACGATAGATTTCTACCTGCTGGTCTTGAGGATTAAACAGCCAACCGAGACGGACTCCACTGTCCATGTATTCCTGCATCTTTTCTTGCAGGGTTTCCAGGTCATCAGTTCTGGAGCGTAGCTCTATGACAAAATCGGGGGCGATCGGCGGAAAGGATTGTCTTTGTTCAGGAGTCAGGCTTTGCCAGCGAGACAGTTCTACCCAAGCGGCATCGGGCGATCGCTTGCCTCCACCTGGTAATTTGAAGATCGTGGAAGAGCTAAAGACTTTGCCGAAACCTGTTTGCTTATTCCAGAGGTACAACTCACCTCCTAAATCCATTTCGCGGTTGCCACTGTCGCCGCCCACTGGTGACATAAAAATTAGCATCCCCTGAGCATTTTGCTCAATTTTAAGGTCTGGATTATGAATGCAGAGTTGATAAAACGTTTCATCGGTGATTGAAACGGATTTGAAATCGACTTTAAGGGGTTGGGTCAGCATAGTCTCGTGAGAAAGTTGCTCTTTGCAAGCGTATCGTTATAAGTGTTCAATCGGCAAAGCGCTTAATGGGCAAAACAAAATCTGGCAAAACGGCTTCGCCTGAAAGTTCTGTTGGCAGGTCGCGGACTTCCCTGGTCTGTCCTTGACGATAGATTTCTACCTGCTGGTCTTGAGGATGAAACAGCCAACCGAGACGAACTCCACTGTCCATGTATTCCTGCATCTTTTCTGGCATCGCACGTCGTTAGTCTTTAAGAAATTATTGCTTCTAATCCTCATTATACCGAGGCTGGGGGAGTAAGGCTGGGAGAGCAGATTTAACCGATCGCGATCGCACCATCACGACGACCATCGCCAAAAGCGGAAAGTACGCCTGCGGCATCTTGTTGACTGTGTGAACGCCACCCAAAAACATGTGACAGAACGCTAGTGCAGACAAGCTTGCTAGAATAGGTGGGATCGATTAGTTAGAATAAAAGGGTGATCGCGGTGGAGTGAACAATGGTTCCAAGAGGGTTTGAGTGAGATGAGGAAAAAGCTCAAACCAATCTCACCAAACATGGAATCTCCTTTGTCGAAGCCACCACTGTTTTCGATGATCCGAACTGCCTCATTATGGATGACCCAAAGCATTCGATCGGCGAATCCCGCTTTCTAATCTTGGGATATTCCATTGTACAAAGACTGCTTCTCGTCGTTCATTGCGATCGTGGCAGAACGATTCGGATAATCAGTGCCCGTCCTGCAACCCCATCAGAGAGGCGAAACTATGAGCGCGGATATTACTAAACATACCCACACTACTGAAGAACTCTCAGACGATGACCTGCAAGATGAGTATGACTTTAGTCAAGCCGTCCGAGGAAACCCCTATCAGCACTTGAGTCAAGCTCCGATTAGAGTAGTAACGAGAGCGGGCGATCAAGAAATTCAAATCAAAACAGTTGAAGTTTCAGCCATCGTTGCAACCGATGGCAAAGTGACACTACAACTCCCCCCAGAAGTTACCCCTGGAAAACACCGCATCACCCTGCTGATCCAGGAGAATCTGACTCCTCAGATGGACTGACCTGCGAAACTGCATCATCTGGTAGGGCATTGTTTCCAATGACGACGCTGGTATCTAACACATCCCGTTTTATCATCGATCGCGCTTCTTACGGAGTAATTCCAATACCGATTTAGCACCGGGGGGGTGTTGACATCCAACGATCGACCGAGTTGAAAACTTCATTGAGCGATCGCGTCCGGTTAACTGCCTAAGGCTGATCGGGAACGATCGACACCAAAAAATTTTGATTGTGGGAAGTTTAGGAGCAGGAAAGTACCTGGAACCAAAGACCGTACTAAATTAGAAACTCAAAACTAACTGTAATCCTGGTTCTGGTTTAGCATCTTCAGGCAGAGGCAGAGGTTCGGCTTGAACAGCAGGACAGTATTTCGAGTAGGCACAACGATCGCACTGACTACCCGGATAGGGCAACCAGCGGCGATCGTTTCGCAGTTGTACAGCCAGATCGCCAATGATGGAGCAGACTCTTTCTTTTTGCTGAGGCGTAGCATCGTAGCTAATCTTGTCACCAGTTCGTAGATAAAGGAGACTGAGTCGTTTCAAACACTGTTTGTAACGTTGTTCTAATGCCAGATAGTACAACCCAATCTGCAAATCGACTTCATCTGGCTCCAATGTTTCGATTTCCTTAGCCGATTTGTAGTCGATTAGCTCTAGCCCATCTTCAAAATAGTCAAGGCGATCGTACCGTCCCGATAAGCCAAACTCAACGCTCTCTGCCCATAAAGATCCGTGAATTCTGCCCTCGACTGCCACTGGCCGCCGCATTGCACTTTGGTTAGCAATATAGCTATGGTAATATCGACGCAAAATCGATCGCCCTTCTGAAATTTGGTTAGAAGTCAGTCCTCTACTCTGTTGGCTCCAACACTGGTCGATCCATCCAACTGTTGGAATCGGCTCCTGATAATGCCAATCCTGGTAAATTTGGGCCAGGGCTTGATGTAGCGAAGTGCCCAAAGCGGCAGAACTATAGAAGGCCGCTCCAGGCAAACGGCGCTCATAGCGCAAATAATAAGCAAGGGGACAGCGGTAGTAGGTTTGGAGCTTTGCAGCAGACAGCGCGTAGGGCATGGGTTTGGATCGGAGTGACACTACATCAAGCGTTAATTAATCCTATCATGCCACTAAATATAGAATTAGCCTACCCATGGTAGGGGTCTGGAAGCAGGAGTTTTCAGAGGGCCGTTTCCCAACTGGAGCTTGAGAACGAGATCTCGCTGGATAGCGATCGCCACCATTTCAACCAAGCCCTCAGGATGATTAAAAGTTTGCTATCCGCACCTTTCAAATCCTGCTGCCCAAATTTAGAAGATGCGTCACAATAAAGCCAGGTTACAAAACTTCACAAAGCTTAGGAGATAGTCATGGATGAACGCAAACGGCGGATTATGGAACACTTAGCTCGTAGCTCAGGTAATCCCGAACTGGGACAACAAATTAGCGTTCCGCAGATTACAGTTCAGACTTCTCCACGGATAGAAATGGACGATCGCAAAAAGCGCATTATGGAACATCTCAATCGCAGTGCCGGAAAATTTGGCATGATCGGCGATTCTGAGCAACGCAAGCGACAGATCATTGATCACATTCGCAGAACAACCAGCTAGAACTCAGGTTCAAGTAAAGTGCTTTGTCAATTTTGATTTGCGGGGTATCCTGCAAATCAAAATTGACAGACCACTAGTTTGCCGTTTTGTGGAAAATGAAAGGTAGACAGCACTCTGCCTTTGCTCCGCTGCTCTGGAAAAAATGCAAGATTCAAACAAGGAACTCAATCACAGCTTGAGCGATCGCCTCATTGCCATCCGTGGCTACGGCTTCTGAACGACGCGGGGGATGGGCTGGCTGATGTAGGAAGGACCAATTGCCTTGAAAGAACTCAGAGGGTTGCAAAATTTGATGGTGGGCATAGTTCTGAATGCCTTCCAGCAAGATCGGAGATTCGGCAAAGTCGTCTCGTGTCACAGAGGCGATCGGCAGCCCCTGACGACAAGCCTCAGCGAAAGTGCTGTAACCCGGTTTGGAGACTACTCGGCTACACAAGGGCATCACATCTACTGGGCGAAAATGATGCCCATTCACAACTCGCAGATTCGGCAAAGGGGGTGCTTGCTGGTCAAAGCTGATGAATTGCCAATCTGGAAATTGCTCCAGATTGTGATATGGGATTTGGGATAATCCTAAACCGCCAAACGTTAACAGAATCGTGCGCTCTGGGGGAGTTGTAATCTGGAGTTCAGAGCGCAATTGGGCCAGGGCATAGCGCGGCGTGCCCCCTGTTAGACCGGCCTCTTCTATGACTGGAAAGGCACTCATGGGTTCATGAAATGGCAAGCGAAACAGGCGATCGCACTGTCCAAACAAATCGCCAATCCAGTCCGCTATCTCGACAAACGCACCTCCCCAAGCCCGATAAATAAAATCCCAGCCAAAGTTACTCACCATCCAACAGGGCACGGTTGCGGCTTGGGCGATCGCTGTAATCAGAGGCGGGATGTCAGCTAGCACTAAGCCCACCCGGTTCTGGCGCATAAAATTGACTTCACTGGCAATCATGGCATTTTGCTGACTGCGAATTTGCTGCAACTTTTCTAGCGTTGCGGGTTTATCCATCGTGATACTGTCGCTCTGCAACACGCCAATATCAAAGGCTCTGGGACGATAAATAAAATCTTTTTCGATATAGGCTTCTAACAACCATCGGGGTGCTGTCGTCACCATGATGACCAGGATATCTGGACAGAGCCGTTGGATCTCAGCGACGATCGCAGCAGTGCGAGTGGCGTGGCCAAAACCGTGATTGGTGATCGCGACGTAGAGGATGGGCTGCGGCATAGTTCAGTCTGAAATGAGTCGATTTTAACCTAAAGCATCCTTGATTAAACTTGCCAACGTTTGAACCTGACAATGTTTGTCCAGCAGTAGCTACGACAGAAAATCTTGACACTGCTTAAGTGTCTTTCAATGCAATTAAATCTGATTCTGCCCTAGCCGCCTGATGGTCAAAAAATAGAGTACATCCCATTTAGCGAGTGGTGCTGGCTGCGCTCGTGCCGTTGACCAATTAAGTTTAGAAAGATGACACAGGATGCACTCAAAGAAGAGTACATCCCAGTTTTGCGGGCGGCGGGGGCGCAGCCCCCGCCGCCCGCAAAACTGGGTTTAGAAAAATACAAAAGTGGGATGCACTCCTCAAAGAATAGCTTCTTTAATTCTTTCAAAATCATGTAGAAATAATGATTTCCTGCTGATTTCTGGGGAGCCAGAAGAGTTTCAAAAATCAATTCGAGACGCTGTAAAATTGCTATATTTGGCTGATGTTTGGCTAAAATTCAAGAATATTAATTGTGAGGAGTAGGTGATGAAATTGATGTGGATTCAAAGCCATTTTTTGACCTCAAAAATAAGAAGAGGACTATGTGCGATCGCTCTAGCAGTTGGCATGCTCTCGAGCTATGCTGCAACTGCCTCAGCCCAGGCTGCCTATGGTAGTTATGTAGGGATTGGGGGATCTTTAGGATTGACTGACGGTGCAGATAATGAAGACAGTGCTGGAGGTGCTGTGATTGCGGCGCGCTATGCCCTGTTAGAGATTCCCGTTTCACTGAGGGCACAAATCTTAATTTCTGATGCTACTGCTGTTGTTCCAACAGTATCTTACGACTTTCCCATAGACTGGTATACCGATGTCTACATTGGAGCAGGTATAGCCATTCAAAACTCTGACACCAATACCTCTCCTGTGGGCAACCAGACGAGCTTTGCTATTCAACCTGGCATCGATCATCGCATTCCCGGTAGTCGTCTGGTTCTGTTTGGTAACGCAATTATTGCCTTTGATGCCTATCGAGAAGGCGGAGGAACCGCTGCTTCGTTGCAAGGGGGAGTCGGCTTACGCTTCTAGCGACTGTCAGACGATCTGGCAACCAATTGTTAAATTGAATGACTAATGTTTAAAGCTTGATAAACACAACAGCGATCGCGCCCCTGATTTTTAGCTTGATACAGGGCCACATCGGCTGCTTCAATCAGTGATTCCAGCCCTTCACTCACTGAGGGCAAGGTTGTGGCAATCCCTGCACTCAAGGTCACACACTTACTAACTTGGGAGCCACGATGAGGGATACCTAAGGCTTTGACGCGAGTGCGGATCGTTTCAGCTACCCGATAGGCTCCTTCTGAGTTGGTTGTGGGCAAAATGACAACAAACTCTTCGCCCCCATACCGAGCGGCTAAATCGGCTGGACGACGCACAGCATCCTGAATTGCTTGAGCCACCCGTTGCAGACAGCGATCGCCAGCTTGATGTCCATAAGTATCGTTGTAAGCCTTGAAGTAATCAATATCACACAGGATCAGGGAAAGGAGTTTTGGCGTGGGGTTGACATGGGGAAATTGCTCTCGGACTAATCGCCGCCACTCCAGATCAAGATACTCATCAAACCGTCTGCGATTGGCGAGTTGGGTCAGTCCATCAATCGAAATCAACTGCTGTAACATTTGATTGGTACTTTCTAATTCGCGTTGCAGTTGCATTTGTTTAATTAACCGACAAACCCGTTGACGTAAAACGCTAATGCGAATAGGCTTTGCAATATAATCCGTTGCCCCTACCTCAAATATGCGATCGATTGCATCTGGCTCCTCTATACTGGTCATAATCAATACCGGAGTATAATCAGCTTTGGGTAGGGTTTGTAACTGAGCACAGCATTGAACCCCATCCACATCGGGCAATGCAGCACTGAGGAGCACCAGATCGGGTTGCGCCTCATTATATAAGCTCAGTCCAGCTTGTCCCGTTGTAGCTGCAATAATTTGATAGCCTTCCTGCTCCAGACAATGTCTCAACATAGTTTGTAGGCTGCCATCATTGTCAATGATCAGGATAGACGGAGCAGGAGTTTCGAGGGAAAGAAAAGCCATCAGTCTGTCGCCCTACGCCAGGAAGTTGATATCAAAAATTTAACTTCATCATTATGCCCAAGCTCAACACAGAACTTTTACATTTGAGTCAAATTTGGCTCTTCTAAATCTGTGGCGGGGGGTATAGCACAAACTTTTAGTCTGCACGAGATGCCACTCTATGTAAAGAGCAAATTCTCTTATCACTATGGGAGGTGCGACGAAGTCGCACCTCCCATAGGAGAGTTTTGGGTTTATTTAATTCTCATTTCTTAACAACGTGATACCATTTTGAGTGATATGTGCATGATTTCAATTGCCAGAACGGTTAGCTGGTCAAGCATTCTGCAATCCAAAATCGGAAATCTAAAATCCAAAATGGTATGAGTCTCCAATGGAGTGTGATGGGTGGTCGCACCCACCACACTCCAGGAAGCAGGCGAGAGAACTACGTTTTCTTAAAAGTTCGATGGCTCTCTTGGGATGTTTCGCGCCACAAAACATCCTGAAAAGCCCGTTCATCTAATTCATGTTAAACAGGGTTTAGAACCTCAGTACGATCTAGAACAATGGAATAAAACCAGAGTCTTGCACGATTTGTTGTCCCTGGGGTGAGAGGGTGAGGTCAATAAATTGCTTCGCTCCTGGGCTGGTGGGTTGGCGAACTGCTAAATAGACCACCCGACTAATGGGATACGTACCATTTTTGATAGCTTCGCGATCGCTAGGAGAAACCCCATTTATTGGCACAACACGCACCGTTTGCTGGTTTTCTACTTGCGATACGGTGCTATATCCAATGCCATTGTTACCCAACATTTGCAGCATCGGGGTAGTTTCATCGCGGCTGAGCGTGACGAAGTTAGCACTGTCAGGAGCAAAGGCACCCCCCACCAGCACGACATCCTGAAAGAGGCTGTAGGTGCCACTGTCGGGGGAGCGATTAATCACTTTGATGGGTAAGTCAGGGCCACCAACCTGGCTCCAGTTGGTAATTTGGCCTTGATAAATTTGTCTCAATTGCTCCAGGGTTAACCCGCCAGAAAAAGGATTCTTGGTGCCAACAACAATGGCGATCGCGTCTCTGGCAATGGGCACACCCTTTAAGTTCGCCTGCAATTCTGTTGCACTCAATGGACGAGAACTGGCAGCTACCCAAATGACGTTATTCATCAGGTTTTGAAGACCAGCATTGGTGCCATTGGGTCTACCATCGGGAACTCCGTAAGTGGTGGGCAGAGCGGGATTGGTCAATGAAAAAGCATTTTGCAGGCGCTTCATCATCGCCACCATTGTGACACTGCCATCGATCGCCAAAATATCAGGATCGGGCAGGGATGTATCTAACTGAGCAGTGCCACTAGTAACACCAGCGTTGGACTGAGTGGGCGGGGTTGAGCCAAGTGGGGAGGAGGTCGGTTGACCTGGATTAGGCTGGGTTGCTACCGGAGTTGGGCTGGAGGAAGTCGATGGAGACAGAAATTTCCTGCCGAAAAGCCAATATCCTGCGCCCAATAATCCAAGGGTTAGCAGGAGGGATAAGATCAAGGCAGGTATATCGTTACTCCCTTTTGTCATATCGACCCTAGCTGAGATGAAGAGTTGTGCCTCTAGTTTAGCTGATTTAACTCAGGACGTTAGAGGGTGCTTCAAAGGTCGCTCTTGTCATGCGGCTCTTCCAGATTTGTGGTGGAGGCAATTTTACATGAAAAAATCGGGGGTCTGAACGTTTAGGTATCAACCAAAGACCCCCGATTGTTTTGACGAAGTGAGAGAACTGCTGAATTTTTAATAGAAAATCGCAGGATTGAATCCCCGCTCTAGAAGGAGGCTTCCTCTTTCAGGAGTTGTTCGATGGTCATATTCATGGTGGATTCTCCCTTGAAGACCGTGCCCACGCGATTGTTGATGAAGTGGTCACGAGCAATGCCATAAGCCTCCTCTGGCAACGGCACATAACCCACTACGTTTGCCAGAAAAGGAGCGTTCGTCAAGTAATATTCGACAAACATTTTCACTTCTGGGCGCTTAGCCGATTCTGCATTGACGTAAATAAATAAGGGTCGAGAGAGGGGTTGATACTGCCCTGATCTGACAGTTTCGGAAGATGGAACGACTGGCCCATTACCGCTGTCGATCGCGACTGCGTTCAAAAAGCGCTGGTTTTCCTCATAGTAAGCCAAACCAAAGTAGCCCAGAGAATTGGGATTGCTTCTGATGCCCCGGACGAGTTCTGTGTCATCTTCACTCGCAGTGAAGTCCTTACGGCTAGATCGCGATTCGCCCACGATCGCTTCAGTAAAGAAGTCAAAGGTTCCAGAATCTTCACCTGGGCCATAGAGTTCAATCGGTTGCGCTGGCCAGTCAGGACGAATTTGGTTCCACTGGGTAATTTGACCTTCAGCGGCAGGTTCCCAAACCGTTTTTAACTCTTCCACAGTCATGCTCTCTGCCCAAGTGTTGCTGGGATGTACCGACAAGGTAACAGCATCAAAGGCGACTGGTAGCTCAATAAATTGAACCCCGTTCGCACTACAGACTTCTATCTCTTCCTTATTGATTGGACGCGAAGCGTTGCTGATGTCTGTTTCGCTTGCACAGAATCTTCTAAAGCCAGCAGTTGTCCCTGAGAAGTTAACTTCGATGTTGGGAGCCTCATCTGCCTTCTCGAATTTCAGTTCGTTGGCAACTTCATCTGTTAAGGGAAAGACTGTACTGGAACCGTCAATCCGAATAGCTGCACCATCTGTTGATGCTGTGTTGGTGCCTGTTGATACTCCTGGGGTTGCGGTCGCGGTATCAGTTTGAACATTGTTTTCGGTCGCCGGAGGTGAACTACAGGCAGCTAATGCTAAAAGGGCTGCTGCCAAGAGGGATGGAATTCCTGGTCTTACTCTAATGTATGCGGTCATATTCTCACCTCTGAAGATTTCTGAACCTTTTGTCAATCAACCGACCTAAAATACTTTCGCTTTTATTAAATACAAGTACCGCAGGCAGGACGGATAAGCAAGTCAAACAGGTATTCTGGCTTACATAAGTTTAAATATTTATTTCCTACGTCCGCTGATGAATCGATGTTTCTCTTTCAAGTAGCGGACACCGCCGTTGCCCGAAGAGCAATATAGTTAGATAGATTTAGAGCAGCGGCGCACCGAATGCGATCGCCTCTCTCATGCAACTGACTGAGGACACTCCTATGGATGAATTGGATGCAAAGCTAAATCAACTGGTGCGTGAAGCTTGTCAGCATCCGCGTGGAACTCCTCTGCGTCAACGTCGCTTAACCCAAATCATTCGCCTTACTGCCAATAAACTATGGAAGGATAGTGTTCCCTACTATCAGGATGCGCTGCAACAGACCTGGATATATTTTTGCCAGAACATTTGTGAACGGGGCACCGCCGATCCTTACGACCCCAGCCGCAGTAGCCTGACAACCTGGCTCAATGCCTATCTGAAGCGACGCTTGCAAGACTTTTATATTGAGTCTCAGAAAAAGAAAGCGACTACAGCTACAGGTCCATCCTATATTTCCCGATCGGGTGAAGAAGAAACTACCGATCCCATAGATACCTTACCAGCGGAACCTGATATTCCTCCTATTTTGGAAGCAGTGCAATCCTGGGTTGCAGCGGATACCACGGGTGAACTGCGGCGCATCCATATTGAAGGTCGGCCTGATGTTAACTGTCAGCTACTGATCCTACGGCGGTTACCGCCCGAAACCAGTTGGCAGGAATTGTCGCAAGAATTTAGCTTAAAAGTGTCCACACTCAGCAGTTTTTATCAGCGAAAATGTATGGCGTGCTTGCGTAAGTTTGGTGAGTCAGAGGGATATCTTTAAAGGAGGACTTGAACGATGACACACACACCTAGATTTGAATTTGCCTTACCCCTACCGATTACCCAAGCTGCTCGCGAAACTGCTCAAGCATATGCCAATCAGCAACTCACTCTACAGAAAGCGGAACAAGTACGATTGAATACTCTGGCTGTGCAAGTCACTCAAAAATACTTGGAAATGATGGATATCGCCACAGATTTAGCTGCCGCCGATAGTTGGAATCCCATCATGCGCTGGTCTGCTAATGTAGCTGATTTGGTGATTCCAACAATCGGACGCTTAGAGTGCCGCCCAGTGCGATCGCAGGATACCACCTGCTCCATTCCGCCCGAAGTCTGGGAAGAGCGGATTGGCTATGCTGTTGTCCAGATAGATGATTCGTTAGAAACTGCCCAATTTTTAGGATTTATTCAGTCTGTCCAGTCTGAAGAAGTTTCATTGACAGCCTTGCGATCGCCCGAAGAACTATTGGAGCACTTGTACACTTTGTCGCAATCCACCTTGGTGGGTGTGGATGTACCCACATTGGCTGGGGTGAACCAAATGTTTGTGAATTTGGGTCAATGGTTGCAAAATACCTTTGAAGCAGGTTGGGAAACAGTGGAATCCCTGCTTAATCCGCCTGAACCCGCTTATGCTACTGGTGCTTTTCGTAGCGCTTCCAGTTCAACAACCCCCTTGGCAGATCGGAGTGTGTATCGCGCCAAGCAAATTGATTTACCCGAAGTCAATCAATCTTTGGTGTTAGTGGTGGGGTTGAACCCCATTGAGCAAGGACAAACCAATGTCAACGCGCAGATTTGTCCCTTGGAAGATTTGCTGCTGCCACCGGGTTTGCAGTTTGTTTTACTAGACGAAACTGGCGATGTTTTATTGGAACAGCAGGCGACGGGAAACGATATTAGTTTGGAACTTCAATCAGAGTTTTGCGAGGGCGATCGCTTCCAAATTCAACTCAATTTTTTGGGAGTTGAAGTTACCGAAAGATTTGTTGTCTGAAAATCGAGTCAATTAGGAACAGTACAGCAACAGAGTGTGAAACCTTTTGAGGATAGGCAATGGTCGATTTTTCAACTCCTGTAGCTCAGGTCAGAGATACCCAACTGATACTGCTACACCCTTACTACAGAATACGTTTTTGTGCGAAAGCCTCCGCTCAACGGAGGCTTTCGCATTAAGATATTAATCTGCCAACCATTGATCATGCATATTGCCATGCTAAACAAAGCGCTAGCGTAGTTGAAGCATCTCGGCTTCTAGCATGGCATTGAGATTCTACGCTCCACCACGTTGCGCTCAGAATGACAATTCATACTTTGATTCAGTTCAGGGCGCATAGCGCTGTATGAACTATTAAGGGCTTAAGGAACCACGTAAAAATCCAGGTGGTTAATCTTGTCCAATCCAGTAGGCAAAATAGCAATCTTGACTTGGGGAATGCCACCTACTCCATCGCGATCGAAAAACACATCTCCAGTGAACTTATTGTAAATAATTCGATCGGTTTGATCGTCGGCAGATTTATCGACTCTAAACTGATTTGACTTCAATGGAGCGTTAGCCACAAGCCCACCTCTCCTAAACCCTTTTTTGGAAAGGATGATTTGGTCTTGAAATATGGTGAAATCAGTGACTAGCTTAACCCCTTCACGCGGGCTAAAGATAAAAACATCATCTTCGCCCTCACCTGTAGTAATAATGTCAAACCCCTCCCCCCCGGAGATAAAATCATTACCCGCACCACCATCTATTGTATCATTGCCCCCTTCGCCAAACAGCCGATCGTTACCATTTCCGCCAAACAGTCGATCGTTGTCAAGATTACCCGCTAAGAAATCATCACCGTCGCCGCCAACCAGCAAATCTCGACCATTCCCACCGGCTAATTCATCGTTACCATCACCGCCATCCAAACGATCGGCACCATCGCCGCCATCTAACCGATCGTTGCCAGCGCCGCCCAAGAGTCGATCGCGCCCCTTATCTCCAAATAAAATATCATCACCAGCATTACCAGAGAGCCGATCATTACCGAGATCACCAAATATGCGATCGCGACCATTTCCTCCAGAAACGCGATCGTTACCGCGATCGCCATAGATTTCATCATCACCGTCATCACCTCTAAGGAAGTCATTGCCATCTCCACCAAATATATTGTCGTTGCTAACTCCGCCCGTAATCAAATCATTTCCAGCTAAGGCAAAAATGGTGGTTGGCTCAAAATCTTCAACCTTAAATCTGTCATCTCCAGCAGTCAACGTAACAGATGCCACGTTTCTTATCCTCCTCAACAGTCAGAATAATCAGAATTAATTGATGATGTGGTGGCACAGGGGGACAATTGCTCGGATAAAATCTATTCCCTGCTAGCTGATTTCGTCTAAACTTTGCCCAATTCTGGACTGATTTCCCGAGAAACCAGAATTTTAGGAGAAAATCTTGATTGTCATCAGCTACATACCCTGACCGTAAATTCCTCTTTTTGAAGCAATCCCAGTGTAGCAACGGCAACTGGTGAGGTGAGCAGAGAGCGAGGTGTGTCAAGCTGATTTCTTGAAAAAATTACATTTCCTACAGCAAGTAGTAATGTTTTAGTAATGATTCCGGAAAGCAGGTTTTTCTGAGGGCAAAGCTCAATTGTTATCAAATGTTTTCAAAACTTTTACCACTAAACCTTTGCCTCAAACTTCTGCCCGATGCGATCAAGGCAGGAAAGTAGATGCACTGCTGAGACGAGGTAAAGTCTTTTTCGACAAATCGAAAATCAAGAAGATAGAATTACTCAATGCTCTATTTTAAGGATAAAATACGGAGTTTTTCTGTAATTATTGTGACAGTTTATTCCGTGTAGTCACAGAGAACATAGAGACCAGCCCAGAGGAGTTGCCAGGTGAATAGAACCTCAAATTGCTCAGGTCTACAGGGTAGAATAGTTTAGTTCAACTCAAATTTTTTAAGAACTGTAAATTTAGCCATAACTTTTCAAATCACCTTTGATAGCTCCTATGGCACCTTATTTCTACAGGTAGTTAATAAAATGAAACAGTTTAATTTTCTACAGCATTCCCTATCAATTATTGCTACAGCGTTGACTGCAATGATTCCGGTAGGAGCGATCGCCCTACCCTCTGCTGCATCCACTGAAATCGAGCCTCCATCTTCTCAAACTGAGACAGTTCAGGTGCAACACATGCAGATTCCTGGTCTACCTCTCTGGGTCTATCCTCTGGGTGGAGCGGTGTTGCTATTGATTTTTCTGCCTCAGATTGGTTGGATTGCTGGACTGATTGTGATTGGTGACCGAGAAGTGGGCATCATCACCAAAAAGTTTTCCGCTAAGAGTTTACCACAGGGACGCTTGGTAGCCTTGGATGGAGAAGCAGGATTGCAAGCCGACACCTTACCCCCTGGTTGGCATTTTGGTTATTTTCCCTGGCAATTCAGCGTCCGTAAAGAATCTGTTGTTGTCGTTCCTCAAGGAGAAATTGGCCTGATTGTGGCCAACGATGGTGCAACCCTACCGCCCGATCGCATTTTGGGAAAAACCATTCCCTGTGAAGATTTTCAGAATGCCCGTCTATTCTTAACCAATGGCGGTGAAAAAGGACGACAACTGACCTTGCTAACCGCAGGGACATACCGCATCAATACTGGATTGTTTGAGGTCATCACCTCAAACAACTGCGCCAAGCATGGCATGCAATCCCATCAGGTAAAACTTCATACTATTGCCCCCGATCAAGTCGGCATTGTGACAACGCTGGATGGAAAAGCGATCGAGGAAGGTGAGATTGCTGGCCCCATGATCCCGCATCACGATAATTTTCAGATGGCTCAACGATTTATTGATGGTGGTGGACGCAGAGGATTGCAAGAACAAGTCATGTTGTCAGGTTCCTGGAACCTGAATCCCTGGTTTGCACAAGTGGAGCAGGTGCAAATGACCGAGGTGCCGATTGGCTATGTTGGAGTGGTGATTTCTTTTGTGGGACAGTCACACGAAGATATTAGTGGCGATGCATTCACCCACGGCAATTTGGTCAACCGGGGGGATAAAGGTGTGTGGATTGAACCTCTTTATCCAGGTAAACATCCGCTCAACACCCACATTATGAAAGTAGAATTGGTGCCGACGACCAACATTGTGTTGAACTTTACGTCTCGCTTCAGTGGTGAACACGGCTACGACTCTAAACTCAGTGCCTTAAAACTGCTGTCGTTTGATGGATTCACGTTTGAATTGGAAGTCTTCCAAATTATTCATGTGGGCGCTTTGGATGCTCCCAAAGTGATTTCTCGACTGGGTTCGATGCAAAATCTGGTAGATCAGGTGCTCCGTCCTATCGTCGGCAACTATTTCCGCAACTCTGCTCAAGAATATACCATTCTAGATTTCCTGATTGCCCGCAGTGAACGACAGTCCGAAGCGGCAGAGCATGTCCGCCAAGCTCTGAGAGCCTACGATGTGCAAGCCGTTGATACCCTGATTGGCATGATTACGCCACCCCCTGAACTCATGCAAACCCTGACCGATCGCAAGATTGCCGAGGAGCAGCAGAAGACTTACGAAGTGCAACGGGTTGCCCAAACTCAACGACAGGAACTTGTGCGCGAGACAGCACTGGCAGATATTCAACAAGAAATCGTCACGGCGCAAGAAGGAGTCAGAATCGCTGAATTGCAGGCTGCTGCTACGGTGAAACAAGCCAACGGGGAAGCCGAAGCCATCCGTCTGACAGGAGAAGCCAAAGCAGATGCTTATGAAGCTGGCGTGACGGCTCTGGGTGCTCAAGCTTACACTACCTTGCAGTTGATGCAGGTGATTGGCGATCGCAATGTCCGCGTTGTCCCGGATGTTGCTGTCAGTGGCCATGGTAACGGTTCCGGCTTGGTCGATGGTTTATTGGGAATGATGATGTGGAATCAAACCAAAGAAATCCAGAGCACACAGCGTCAGCCAGAAAATGGCTACATTGAACAGGAGAGCCAACCCTAAGCGCTCATATCCCCGATTTCTCAAAGAAGTCAGGGATATGTGACTTTGGAGCAGAACATTTATGGAGCAGATTGAACTGATAAACAATGGGCGGTTGAGCGATCGCTATCATATCCTGTGCGTTTTGGGGCGGGGGAGCACTGATCGAACACTTCTGGCAACGGATGGCTCATCTATTAGTCCTAAATATTACGTGGTTCAACAATCGGAGGGTGGATGTTCTGGTTCACAAGTTTCGGTGGAGCAGATTGAGGGTTTTCAACGGCAGGTTAGTCGATTGAGGACACTGAATGCACACCCACAGCTACCTGAAGTACTAGACAGTTTTGTGTCTCAGGGTCGGTTTTTTCTTGTACTGAGCTACATTGCTGGTGATCATCTGGCCACTCTCTTAACCCAAGCGGGAGCATGGCAGGTTGCCGCAATTTGGCAATTGCTGGAGAGTCTGTTGCCTACACTCCAGTGGATTCATGCCCACGATTTCATCCATCAAGACATCAAACCAGAAAATATTATTTGCCGTCATTCAACCGATCGCTCTCAAATTAATTCATTGTTGAATGATTGGGTGCTCGTTGGTTTAAGTCTTACAGATCATGCTGGACTCAGGGGTAGTCCTGAGTTTGCTGCCCCTGAACAAATTCGGGGTGACGCTGTGTTTGCCAGTGATTTGTACAGTTTGGGGGTGGTTTGTATCCACTTGTTGACGGGACTTTCTCCATTACAGCTATTTGATGTCAGTGCTCATACCTGGGTTTGGCGCAACTATGTTCTGTTAGATGCAGAAAACACTTTCCAAGCCTGTGAATTTGAGCAATTAGCTGGCTTTCTCGATCGCCTGATTGCGCTTGATCTAACTCAGCGGTTTGCTTCCACTGAGGTGGCGATCGCAGAACTACAAACTCTCCGCCGCAAGAAACTGACTCCGATTCTTGCAACGGCTCCTGATCTTAACCAATGGCATTGCGTGGCAACGTTAAAGGGACATGAAGGATTATTTGCTGGCGTGAATGCGATCGCCATTCATCCACGAATGCCATATTTGGTCAGCGCTAGTGACGATAAAACAGCCCGATTGTGGCACTTGCAAACCCATGAGCTGCAATCTGTTTTTTCAGGACACAGCCAGTTTGTCAAAGCAGTAGCAGTTCATCCCCATTTGCCTCAATTCGCCAGTGCAGGCTGCGATCGCACCATTAAATTATGGGATATGCTCGGTCATCAATTGATTCGCACGCTGGCGGGTCATACCCATCATGTCAATACAGTCGATTTCAACCCTGATGGCAGTTTGCTGCTCAGCGGCAGTTCTGACAAAACGGTAAAACTGTGGCATGTGGCATCGGGTAAACTGGTCACCACCTTTGTTGGCCACCGCTTGGCTGTTAACGCAGTTGCCTTTCATCCATCTGCTCACCTGTTTGCCAGTGCCAGTTCAGACACCACGATTCGCTGCTGGCAGTTGACGCAGTCAGAACCTACACATTCAGAACCTACACATATTTTCAGCGGACATACTGCTTTGGTGAGAGCGATCGCTTTCAGTCCCCATGGTGAATGGCTGGCCACGGGTGGCGAAGATCGGACCATTCGCATCTGGGCAGTGGACTCTGGTCAATGTGTTCAGGTTTTGTCTGGACATCCTTGGTCAGTATCAGCATTACGCTTCTTCCCGGACAACACCACCCTGCTCAGCGGCAGTTGGGATAAAACGATCAAACTGTGGCAATGGCAAACCGGTCAGGAGTTGGCAACGCTAAGTGGCCATACAGATGCAATTAATAGCGTCGCCATCACCCCAGATGCCAGTTTCATCGCCAGCGCCAGTCAGGACAGGACTATCAGGCTGTGGTGTATGGGCAGAAGGTAGAGGGTTGGCAATATGGCCCCATTGAATGAGCGATGGATTGATTATTGACCCGGCAATCCAGGTTCTGGCATGGGGTGTGGGTTTCGACTGCACTCAACCCACTGCTAGTCTGAGGGCTGAGCGCAGTCGAAGCACAGCATTTTGCAATCAACAACGACGTGCCCTCTTTGCCTCTGTAGTGAAGTCAGTAGGAAGTCAGTAGGAAGTCATACCGTTTTGGGTGATATGTGCATGATTTCAATTGCCAGAACGGTTAGCTGGTCAAGGATTCTGCAATCCAAAATCGGAAATCTAAAATCCAAAATGGTATCAGCCAATTTCTGCCATCTGTTACCATTGCATTTTGTTGAAAGTCAAGTATAATCCATGAGAGAAGGGGAGTAGCTGCTAAGCCGAAGCTTGTTTGGTTTAGCCCATCTGAATCAACATACTGGTGACAAGCCTGGTTCAGATGACGAAAATGTTTAGCCAAATACTTAGCAAAAGTATTTCGTAAGCGAGACCTTCACTGAGTCCACTAGTGCTTTGGACTTGGTGAAGTGCGATCGCCCTCATCAAGTTCATGCAGCACTTCATGCACCTGAAGAACTTGAGAGGAGAAACTGATGTTTGCTGCTTTTACAGCCGGATTACTGCTGATCACGATTTCAGAGTTGGGAGATAAAACTTTTTTTATCGCCGTGATTTTGGCGATGCGGCATTCTCGTCGGTTAGTGCTGGCTGGGGTGGTTGCAGCATTAGCGGCGATGACCTTCCTCTCGGTTCTGTTAGGTCAGGCGGTGGCTTTACTCCCTCAAACCTACGTGAATTTCACTGAAATTGCACTGTTTCTAGGATTTGGTTTTAAGCTTTTGTATGATGCTAGCCACATGTCAGCGCAAGCTTGTAGTACTGATGAACACAAAGAAGCGCTAGAAGTGGTTGAGCAATGTAAAAGCAAACTGCAACAAAAAAATAGCTGGGTGATTTTGCTGCAAGCATTTACCCTTACCTTTTTAGCGGAGTGGGGCGATCGCACCCAAATTACCACCATTACCCTGGCAGCAGCAAACCATCCCGTCGGAGTCACCCTGGGTGCGATTTTGGGACATACTGTATGCGCGGCGATCGCTGTTTTGGGGGGGCGGATGATTGCCGGACGAATTTCAGAACGCACGATCACTGCGATTGGTGGAGCCTTATTCATTCTCTTTGGCTGCATGGCAGCCATTTTGCCAGATTAGGGCATCCGCCTCCAGATTGACCTCTGTGGCCTCTGTGCTCCTGTGGTTCTTATCTGCCCCCAACCTCAGTTGCCCTCGTTCTCCAATTTAATGGGCATTGCTTAATAAGGGATGGTTTTGGATATGAAACCGGGGGTTTCATATCCAAAACCATCCTCAAAATCAGCAACGCAATTTAATGGGTATCAGGTCTGACAACCAAAATGGGATAAGCTAACTGGTGTTGGAGCAATATCAGTTTCCGTCAGTCCCCATCCCGTGTTTTCCGTTGCTGGTCATTAATCAACATCACTACGTCATGAGCTACTACATCTCGCCTCACTTTTTAGATAAATTAGCGGTGCATATTACCAAAAACTTCCTCAACATACCAGGGTTGCGAGTGCCGCTGATGCTTGGAATTCACGGGCGCAAAGGGGAAGGGAAATCGTTTCAGTGTGAGTTGGTGTATCAACGCATGGGCATCGAAACGATTCATATGTCCGGTGGTGAGTTAGAAAGTCCTGATGCGGGCGATCCCGCTCGCTTGATTCGGTTGCGCTATCGCGAAGCAGGAGAACTGAGCCGCGTCCGAGGGCGAATGGTTGCGTTAATGATTAACGACCTAGATGCAGGGGCCGGACGGATTGATCAATATACACAATACACCGTGAATACGCAACTGGTCAATGCCACGCTCATGAACATCGCAGATAATCCAACCAACGTCCAACTTCCAGGCAGTTACGATGAACAGCCGACGCAGCGAATACCGATTATTGTCACGGGTAATGACTTTGCTACTTTGTATGCTCCTCTAATTCGCGATGGGCGCATGGAGAAATTCTTTTGGGAACCTAGCCGTGAGGATCGGGTTGGCATCGTCAACGGGATTTTTGCAGCCGATGATATCCCTCGCGCCGATGTTGAAAAACTGGTTGATTTATTTTCAGAGCAGGCGATCGACTTCTACAGTGCTCTGCGCTCTCGCCTCTACGATGAGCAAATCCGGCAGCTGATTCAGGAAGTTGGCATTGAAAATATTGCTAAACGGGTTGTCAATAGTGTCAACCCTCCACAGTTTCGTCGTCCTAATTTTGCTTTGCCCAATTTAATTGAAATGGGCGAACACATGGTGCGAGAGCAGCAACGCATCCGAGAACTGCGCCTGATGCAGGAGTATAACGAACCCCTGCAACGCGATATCGTGCAACGCTCGACGATTCAATCTACACGGCAGCAGCAAGTGAGTCATCCTGAGGCGATCGCTGCATCCCCAAACCGACGAGAAACGGGCCGCAATCGCTCCTATGCTCATGATTCATCTCCCTCCCAACCTTCTCCTAATGGTCAATCCCCGCTGCCCTCCCCTGACCAAACCTCAAACCACAACACTCCGGCCGTGACTGCTCTGCGCGAATTGATGGCTCAATCTCAACGAGTGGGGATTGAATACGTAGACGATCGCCGCTTTCGGATGAATTCCTGGCAGTGTTATGCCACTACGGCAGCAAACGAAGCAGAGGCGATCGCCACTCTGCAAGCCTGTCTGGATGAACACCCCAATGATTACATTCGTCTCGTCGGGATTGGTGGCGATCGACGACGACTGAGTGAGACGATCGTGCAGCGTCCCAAATAAGCAAAGAATTGAGGATCTAAGCAACCACAAATTTGGGACTTAGTGCTTGAACAGCCTGCCATTCATCCGCTGATAAAGGTTCACAAATCAGCTTGGCATGAAAGCACTGCTCAGCCGCTTGCAACAATGCCGGAATCAATAGAGTAATACACTGTTCGTATCCCATCTGAAAGGCAGGCTGAGGATCTGAGTCACCAGCAAACACCTGATTAAATAAGTCGCGATCGGGGCATAGTCGGATAGACCCATGTTGTAACACTGCATGACCCTGGCGAAATTGGGCACTGCCGATCAACTTGATGCCATTGGGCAGCAGTAGATCCGCCGCAGTTGCCGTAGCAAAGCAATTGGGCTGGTGGATGTAGCCTCGTCCGGCTTGACCAAAGTGCAGGTCAATCGAGAGCGATCGCCACGCCTCGATCAAGAACTGGCAAATTCTTGCGTAGACCTGCGAGCGCTTACCACTGATACCTGAAGTAATCACCGCATACGTCAGGTCTCCCTGATGCAAAACAGACCGTCCCCCCGTAGGACGACGTACCAGTTGAATCGGTTCATCTTGCCAACTCAGCGTTTTCCATGAGTTTGGAAACTGCCGCTGATGATAGCCCAGAGAGAGGGCGATCGGTTGCCAGATGTAAAATCGTAGAATTGCAGGTTGAGCTTGCTCACAATGTTGTTGTAACAAATAAGCGTCGAGTGCCATCTGCATGGCCCCCGGCGCTTGTAGCAATGGAATATAGCGCCATACAGGTTGGAACGGGTGCTCAGTCTCACTCAAAACCACACAGCATTCCTCTCTATTTGCCTCTGGGTGTTGTTTAATGTAGAGATATTTTTGAACGTGAAACTGGGGGTTTCACGTTCAAAAATATCCTTGACATCAGCAAAGCTCTATTTGCCTCTGTGCCCTCTGTGTCTCTGTGGTTTTCTACCCAACCGCTAACTTCCTAAGCAGCAAACTCAGCTTGTAGTGGCTCATCGTTCTCATCGGCGAGCGTGGCGACGATCGTAATATTACGGGAAACTTCACCGGGCGAAAGCTCAGCCACAGTGCGAGTCGTAGAGACGATGACTTGGTCTTCAGCAATACAAAAACGCGCTTCCAGAGTAGACATCCAGTTCATCTCTAGTAGCTTTCGCATCAACTGAACTTCATTTTTAAAGGGAAACTTTAAGACAACAGACCAGACGGACAAAGTATCATCATCCGTCAGCCCAGACAGTTGAACAAACACTTCAACCGTACCATATTTGAATTTCCACAAATATCCTTCACCTGCGCGGCTCACCATCGCAGACTGGTCTTCTTGCAAACTAGAAATGACCGTCTCAATCACTTCGACGTGATTAGCAGTGGCGATCGATTCACCCAGAAGATCCTGTTCTGAGTTGGAAGTCAAGTCAGAGGAGTAAGTCATCACGTTAATCCAATAACATTAGCTAGGTCATCATGATTGATCTACACCAACTCTAACTGCAAGCGAAGCAATCTGAAACACGTCTGCCAACTTATTTACAGCATGAGCCAGGAAAGCATTGAAAATATTAGCGTTCAAACGGCAGTTTTTCGCAGCAGTTTTTCATTCAGGCGGCTGCACTTATCTGTCATGAAATTGGTCTGATTCCTTCTACTTCAGTTTAACCCCGGAAGGCAGAGCGCGAACAGTTGATCTGTTCGCGCTCTCAGGTTGATTAGCTAATGGCGAGTTAAAGAAACCGGGAATCTACAGTTGCAAATTAATCTGATTCTGGGTGGCGATTACGAATTCGTTCTGCCTCTGGACAATCTTCTGAAACTAGAGGTTCAGTGTCACCTCTGGGAACAGTGGCCAACTTTTGCATCACAGAACCAATACTTTCTAGACGAATCATTTCTTCCCAAGAACAGATCTCGTCGTCTTCCTCTGTTTCATAACGCAGGGTTACCAAATCACCCTCAATATCCAGGATTCGAGCACGTTCAATCCAACGCTGCTGATCCCGCAGAAAGATCCAAACTTCACGCCCATCACAACAGAGTTGATAGATCTTGCGGTGTAACATGTATCGCTTCTCCTGAGCAGATAGTTCTTCCAACACTCAACTGAGCTACTTTTCTTGGGAAGGAAGATCCACAAGCTGAGTAACCCACTTAAACACTCCCCGCAGTTCAGGGTAATTGACCCAGGTGCAAAACAAGGGGGATAAAGTGAACCAGTGCCTTCTCATACATCATTTTTGGGAAATGTTGAAGAGGCAGGATTTGGAAAGTAAACCTGGCTAAAGAAATAGTCAGATATGTCGAAGCGTTTCTTGGGAGAGTTGTCAGCCGTTAAGATCATTATTAATATAAGGTGATTACTGGACTGGAACTCAAGACTTCAACGGGTAAGCAAAAAATTGGTTAAAGCTTGAGTGTAAGGACTTGGAGAAAGTGCTCCTTTAACTTAATTTTGAAGCGATGACCTCAGATTCACTGGTTGATACAGTCACTTAGCATCACTAGGGAATAGCCTATTTTGCAACAGCTTTACTGATTGAGCTTGCTAACTGAATCTTGCCAAGTTGCATATGCTGAGTTTTATAGGAGCTGCTAGAAAGGTAGAAGCAAAGAGATACTCCTTATTCTAGCGAAGAGTTAGGTCAACGCTACGGACTAGAATCTTGGGATGCAAAGATGATCCCTCCTATAAAATGTAGCAATTTTTTCATCAAACGATCGCACTCATCAACATGATTGGCTCTCAATTCTTTCTGCCATTTGACTACAATCGTAGAACTAAATCAGCATCCCTCCACTAATGCTCTGGTTGAAACAGTTGTAAATCCCTCTCTACAGCAGTATGCCCTAGCATTCCCTTTTTCTAATGTTATATTTGCAACAGGTCATGCCTGAAAAACCTGTAAGCACTGCGATCGCACTCACCCATAGGAGCTTTCACAGACGAAAGGTGAAAAGCGATAACTATCTCTAGAGCCGCTGTCTTGTGTATTCCGCTACAGATAGAGATAGAGATGCAACGAGATTGTTATAATTCTTTAATAAATTTAATTCGAGGAGATCGGGCAACCTCTCATAAATCTTGGACTCTTTAGCAGGATGACATGTTATTACATCTGAGCACTTGGCTGGAAGTCGAGGACTATCTAAAGCGATCGACTGGTTTAATCATTCCCATCGGTTCGACCGAACAACATGGGCCGACAGGGTTAATTGGCACTGATGCGATTTGTGCTGAGGCGATCGCTCGTGGTGTGGGAGCAGAGACGCAAGCTTTAGTCACTCCGACAATCAATGTGGGGATGGCACTGCATCACACTGCTTTTCCAGGTAGTATCAGCTTGCGACCGAGCACGCTAATTCTGGTGATTCGGGATTATCTCACCAGTCTGGCAAAGGCTGGCTTCTGTCGCTTCTTTTTTATCAATGGTCACGGCGGCAACGTCGCCACTCTGAAAGCTGCCTTCGCTGAGACCTATGCCATTTTCTCTGACCTGCATTTGCCCCATGTCGATCGCATGCGTTGCCATTTAGCCAACTGGTATATGTGTGGTTCGGTTTATCAACTAGCGAAGGAATTATATGGCAGCCAGGAAGGTTCCCATGCGACTCCCAGTGAGGTGGCTCTGACGCAATACGTCTATCCTCAGTTTATCAAGCAGGCACCGTTATCGGCAGACGTTGGTGCGGGACACCCCATTTATGGGGCTGAAAGTTTTCGGCAACACTATCCCGATGGGCGCATGGGGTCTAATCCAGCACTAGCGACACCGGAACATGGGCAACGGTTTTATGACTTAGCGGTGAAGGAGTTGAGTAGCAGTTACCTGACGTTTTTGGGTACGGATTAGTTTTGCGTGCATCCCGATTTTGTGAGTGGGATGCACTCTCAGTGGGAATAGTTGGGATCAGGTGAGTGGAACCACAGAGGCACAAAGGACACAGAGAGGAAAGCATGGCAGTTCAGACAGTGGTGAGGGTTTGAAACGTGTGTTGCAGGGTAATGCGGTTGATTTCGTTCAACACGTCTAGCTCTGCCAGAATCGGGACTTGACCGTGGTGGGCGATCGCTGCTCGATTGATGGCATTTTTCGGTCCATTCAAGACGACTCCTAACACCGGAATTTCTCGTTGGCGCAGTTGTGCCAGTGAGAGCAGAGTATGGTTAATTGTTCCTAAGGTACTTCTAGCGACTAAGCACACGGGCAACTGTAAATGTTGGATCAAATCGATCATCAGTTCATGCGAGTTTAGGGGCACAAGCAGCCCCCCTGCGCCTTCGACAATCAGCTTCGATCGCGCTGGTAACTCAAATTGACGGACTGCGATTTCTATTCCGTCTAAGGCAGCAGCGGCATGGGGAGAAAGGGGTTGAGTCAGGCAATGGCGCTCAGGGATGAAATGAGAGTCGTCTAATTCTGTCACTCGTTGTACAAACTGGCGATCGGTGACAGGAGTCAGACCAGATTGAATTGGCTTCCAGTAAGTCGCCCCCATTCCCAGAGTCAGCAAGGCAGAAACGACCGTCTTGCCAACGTTGGTATCAGTACCTGAGACAAAAAACTGCTGGGGCAGGTCTGAGAGCAGCACAGCCATTCCCCCTGCAATCTAAGTAAACTGCTGACTTAAAGCGACGGGATTATAGACTGTAATTTTCTTTTTATGAATTGAAATCATCCTATCCTGGCGCAGGTCACCCAACAGCCGAGTAACAGTAACTCGAGTGGAACCAATGGCCTCTGCGATCGCCTGATGCGACAATTTCAAGTCAATCATAATCCCTTCTGTGGTAGGCACACCAAAATCCCGACAGAGGATCAGCAGGAAGCTGACTAAACGAGACCCCATATCCCGATGTGCCAATGTTTCAATCATCATTTCGGTCTGCAAGATGCGCGAAGACAGCCCTTGCAACATCACCATTGATAGTTCAGGGCTATCCTTCATGGACTTTTCAAATTGTTCAATCGGCACCGACAGCAACTCGACTGGGGTAAAAGCAACTGCATGATAGAAGCGATCGGCCCTCTGCCCCGTGATCAACGACAAAACACCAAACACACTATTTTCCCGCAACAGGGCCACCGTAATTTCTTCTCCAGCCTCATAGACTCTCGATAGCTTAACCGCACCCTTTAACAAGAAATAAACCCGTTCCGCTGGGTCGCCAGGGAAAAAGATAGTTTTACCTCGCTCAAACGCCTCTACAACGGGTGGAAACACACCACCACCGATTTGGCGAAAGACATCTGACAGGGGCCTGTCCTGGGTTACAACCATACTCCTCTCCCTATCCAGCTTCTACGAGCCTGGAAATAAATCTGCTGGAAACATCACAACCTTGTGTGATAAAACTCTGACTTTAACATCACTAAAACTTAACTTGGAGGTGATTTTTTGTATCAGCTAATACCCAATTTACTGGAAAAGCCAGACTTCGGCGTTAAGTTTACAGAATCAAGAAAATTTGGATCACAAAATTGCCTGCCAACCCAGGGGCGCAGGGTATCTTTAGAGTTTGCCTAGTTCTACGTGATATAAACTACAGTAAACCCACTGATGCTGAATGTCTAGCAAATATTGCGGGAGTGATACCAGTAAGTCGCCCTGATAATAAGTAACCCTGATAAACCCCCAGAGTGGTAAAGTTGTGAGAGCCATATCGTAAACTGCGACTTCAGTCCTTTTGACTTGGAAGCACCAGGAACCTGATTCTTATGCTAGATTTAACCGGCAAAAATGCCCTCGTCACAGGAATTGCTAACGATCGCTCCATTGCCTGGGGCATTGCTCAACAACTCCACAAGGCAGGTGCCAATCTAGGAGTCACCTATTTACCTGACGACAAAGGACGGTTTGAAAAGAAGGTGGCTGACTTGGTCGAGCCGTTACATCCCTCTATTTTTGTCCCTTGCAACGTGCAAAATGATGAGCAAGTTGCTGCCATGTTTCAGACCATTCAGGACAAATGGGAACGATTGGATATTCTGATTCATTGCCTTGCTTTTGCCAACAAAGAAGACCTCAGTGGTGATTTCAGTACCGTTTCCCGGCAAGGATTTACCACAGCATTAGACATTAGCGCCTACTCGCTGATTCAACTCAGCCGAGCGGCTAAACCCCTGATGACTGCTGGAGGAGCGATCCTCACCCTAACCTATCTAGGTGGCGTTAAAGTGATTCCCAATTACAACGTTATGGGAACTGCTAAGGCAGCTTTGGAAGTCAATGTGCGCTATCTGGCAGCCGAACTCGGACCTATGAATATTCGAGTCAATGCTATTTCTGCGGGCCCGATTCGGACATTGTCATCTTCAGCAATCGGCGGTATTCACGACATGCTGCGCTACGTCGAAGAGGTTGCACCACTGCGCCGCACCGTCACTCAACTGGAAGTGGGGAATGCAGCTTCCTTCCTGTGCAGTGATCTGGCGAGTGGTATCACTGGTCAGATCCTTTACGTAGATGCAGGTTATGAAATTATGGGAATGCACCAGAACCAGAGCCGGGATAAAGAATAGGTTAAGAAAAGGTAAGCTCTGGTGCTTCCTCTACAAGATAAAATGGATATTCTCAGTTGAGATTTTTAGGTTCCATGCAGATACGCGATCGCTCTCCTCTCACTGCTCTAGATTTACAATTGCCTGCCCGTAGTGCAACCGTCAGCCGCACAACCAAGGAAACTGATGTGCAGGTGAGCTTGAACCTGGATGGACAGGGACACTGCTCTGCTGCAACGGGTATTTCCTTCCTCGATCACATGTTGGATCAAATTGCTTCCCATGGCTTACTGGATTTGGAAGTCAAGGCCCAGGGAGATTTACAGATCGATGATCACCATACCAACGAAGATGTGGGGATTACCGTAGGTCAGGCGTTGACTAAAGCATTGGGCGATCGCAAGGGCATTCAACGCTTTGGTCACTTTGTTGCCCCCCTAGACGAAGCTCTGATCCAGGTTGCTTTAGACTTTTCGGGACGGCCTCACTTGAGTTACGGTTTAGTTATTCCAACTCAACGAGTTGGCACTTATGACACCCAACTGGTGCGGGAGTTTTTTGTGGCGATCGTGAACCACGCTCAAATGACGCTACATATCCGTCAACTGGATGGCATCAATTCCCATCACATTATCGAAGCGACCTTCAAAGCATTTGCCCGGGCCCTGCGGATGGCGGTTGAAATCGATCCGCGTCGAGCACATGCAATTCCCAGTTCTAAAGGCATGTTGTGATCCCCTCAAAGCTTGACGTTCTTAAATTAATAAGCTAAGAGAGATACGGAATAGTTGGATTTTCTCCATCGCGTTTCTGTCATCCTCTATGAGACAAATCATTGACGCAAATTCCACCCCTACAGCCAGGGTTGCACTGATTTACCTGCAATTCACCTTGTTTTCATCTCAGATCTAAATACTGCTTTCGCCAAGGGCATTGTCCCACTTCTCAACGCTTTTCTATCCTCAGCATTTAGTCCCGTGAATAAGCAACTTGAATCTTTCCCCAGGGATAATTTCAATCTACTCAGGATTGATCCCATTCCTGTCGTTGAGCATGTTAGCCAACTCGTTGGCACTGCTTTTTTGACTGTTTGTCTCCTCGGATTAGTAGCGGAACCAGGTCAGACTCAAGTTGAGCCAACCTTGAAAGTTGGCGTTGTCCAGCGATTTGGGTCAAAACCAACGGATACCATGACTCTACAACCGCTTCAAGGCGATCGCCTTGACCTCAAGTTTGAAACTGGTGGACAAACCCAAACAGTTACCACAACAGGCAGCGTCGAACTCGACATCACTCCTCAACCCCTATCTCAACCTCAGTTGGCTGAGAAAGTCGTTCTGAGTATTCATCGCAGCTTTGAGAGTGCAGAGGACAACGCCAACCAATGGCAAGCCCGAGGTATTCAGGTGGAGATCGCTCAACCCCGTCAGTGGCAGGTATGGGCTAAGCGCGGCACCTATAATACTCCTCTGTTGCGGCGATTGCTGATGCAAAACCTGCAATCCCACGGCTCAGAAACCGCCTTCATTGATTCTCAAGTGCAAAAGGAAATCCCCAAGGCGGCCTTTACGGTCAATGGATTCCGCTTTCAGCGGGATCAGGTGGAAATTGCCAGTGGCACCAAGCGAGTTGCTGTGACTCTAGATCTAGACCCCAGTACCCAAAAAGTTTATGGGGGTAGTCTACAACTCCGGCCGAATGCCTACGGCACCTATACACTGGTCAATGATGTATCACTAGAAACCTACTTGCGGGGAGTCGTACCCCATGAAATTGGGGCGGGCGCGCCTCAAACGGCGATGGAAGCTCAAGCAATTTTGGCGCGGACCTATGCTCTGCGAAATCTGCGGCGATTTGCTATCGACAACTATCAACTCTGCGCAGACACCCAGTGCCAGGTCTATAATGGCTTGACTGGAGCAATTCCGCCTACCGATCAGGCGATCGCCTCCACCCAGGGTTTGGTGTTAACTTATCAAAACGAACTGGTGGATGCGCTTTATTCTTCGACCACCGGCGGGATCACGGCTCCCTTCAGCGATGTCTGGAATGGGCCCGATCGCCCCTATCTGCGGCCCGTTGTCGATTCGATTTATGGCATCTGGGATCTGTCTCGCTACAGTCTGGCAGATGAACGCAACTTCCAGACCTTTATCAGTCGCAGTCAGGGATTTAACGAAGAAGGCTGGGATGTGTTTCGTTGGCGTGAGGAGAGCACGCTCCCTCAAATTGCGGCAGGTCTAAGGGAATATCTGAAAAACAAACAACATCCGCTGGCTAATCTCAGCCAGGTTTCCCGAGTTGAGATCACAGAGCGATCGCCCGCAGGCAGAGTACAACGGATGGCGATTCATACGGATCTAGGTGTATTGGAACTAGAGAAGGATGAGATTCTGCGAGCCCTCTATGCTCCCATCAGCACCTTGTTCTATATTGAGCCAATCTACGAAGAAGTTGTGCCCCCCAGCCCGGTCTCCCAAACCACGACCAGCCCTCAGTCAACTCCTGATTCAGTGGTTGTAGCTTCTGCCCCAACCCTCTCTTCTATCCCTACACCTACAACATCTGGAGCATCACCAACTCCAACTGCTCCCGCTGCTACACCAAGTTCTCCGCTCCCTACTCCAATACGAGTGTTGAAAGGATATACATTTATCGGCGGTGGCTTTGGTCACGGAGTCGGCATGAGCCAGACGGGGTCATATCGGCTGGGCGAATTGGGGTGGCCAAGCGATCGCATTTTGAGCTTCTATTTTCCAGGCACACAGGTACGATCGCTCAGTCAGCAAATCATCTTCTGGCGCAATCCAGTTCAGCCAGCATCAACCTCAAATGATAGATAACCCCGTCATCTCAATCACTTGCAGCGCTTGTTCTAGGCAAACCGACTTTATGGGTGGTCAACAGTCGCCAGTGGATCGGTTGCCGCCCTTCCGGTGGGTAAACTTCTTGCGCCTTGACTGCATAAAGCCGAACACTGGATGTATAACTTCAGGCACTTAAGTTATCAGTTCCTTGCATAGCCCCATAGCCCTGTACTAGGGGTCTACTGGCTTTGATTTGCGGGATATCCGCAAATCAAAATTCAATTAAAGGAAGTTTTGAGGGGTCTGCGATCCCTCAAAACTCTATTGACAGAATCCTAATACAGTTCTTCTTCTTGGTGAGTCAGAATGGTGCAATCAGAAGTCGGATATGCAACACAAGTCAAAACGTATCCAGCTTCAATCTGGTCATCATCTAAGAAAGATTGATCAGATTGGTCAACGCCTCCTTCTTTTAACTTACCAGCGCAGGTTGAACAGGCTCCAGCACGGCAGGAGTAAGGTAAGTCTAACCCTTGCTCTTCAGCAGCATCCAAAATATACTCATCATCTGGAACTTCAATTGTTGTATCCAGACCCTCAGCTTCGTTGATCAACCGAACTTTAAAGGTTGCCATGTAGCGATCCTCTCAGTGTTTAAATAGCAGTGTAAACCTGCTGACAGTAATCCTCACAATGCTTGGAGTGAAGACTCACTTTTCAGCCTAGCTCTATCTCTAGATACTACGAGAAAATCAATGCGGTGCAACTGCTGTTTGAAAGTTTGTTGAATGGGATTCGTAATGTAAAGCCTTAAGTTAAACCAAAATTACTTATACCCATAGCAATTCTGTTTGATTTTTGAGAACAAATAGGCTTGTTTGAGTATGTTTGCAAAGAAGACAACATTTTATCCAGCAATCCTGAATAATTCAGAAGATTGAGTTGTCAGAGATGGAGTGGCTGCGTCCACTCCATCTCTGACAAGTTATAAATATTTTTGTATGCAAGCGGTTTGTAGTGCGCGTTGGTTTAGTGTTTGGATCAGCAATCCCTGGAAGAGTTGAAAAGTAGCTAAAGGACTGACCCGTGTTAATGAAACCAAAACTTTCAAACACCCTCCCAACCCTTAAGCTGAAGTTAAGCTAAGGTATGTTAGATAGATGACATTTATGGCTTGTAGCCCTGAACTTGCAGTTGTGCTAGGTCATAAATAATTATGGCTCTTCCGGGTTTGTGGTGGAAACCGTAGCGCAGGCTTCTAGCCTGGACGGGCAAGATGCCGGTTCTACAGCGATATTAAATTGCCCTATCCCCATGATTCTGAAAGAACCCAAATTATCTTTTCGATGATATGGATTTATAAACTATTGAAATTAAAGAAGAACAATCATTTAGTTGTTAAGAATACGACTTTAAAGCTCAATTTCAGGTCTGTGTGATTTAATAGTCTTTTGCGGTTTGAGTTTTGCTCCTTCCCCTCAGGACTTGCTGTATGTGTTTTTTTAGAGTAGATGATTTTAAGCGTAAATGGTTTTAAGAGTAGGACTGGTTGGAACCGGATACGCTGCCAAAGTCCGGGCAGAAGCCTTTGGTGCTGATGCTCGATCGCAACTGGTGGCGATCGCCGGACGAACTCCCTTTCGTACTACTGAATTCAGCCAACCCTATGGGGCTGAACCAATGGAGTCGTGGACTGATCTGGTGCAGCGGCCCGACCTCGATTTGATTGTAATTTCCACGATTAATAGTGAGCATGGAGCGATCGCCCGATGCGCTTTGGAAGCAGGCAAACATGTTGTCGTCGAGTATCCCCTCGCTCTTCATTTAGCTGAAGCGGAAGCGTTGGCTACTTTAGCTGCGGCTCAGAGAAAATTACTCCATGTAGAACATATTGAGTTATTGAGTGGCATTCATCTTGCTCTGCGCGCCACCTTGCCGCAGATTGGAGTTCCCTTTTACGTGCGCTATTCCAATCTCAATCCGCAGCATCCGGCTCCCACAAAGTGGACTTATCAACCTGAATCGTTTGGCTTTCCGCTAGTAGGAGCCGTGTCCCGCATTCATCGCCTCACCAATTTATTCGGGGAAGTCAAAACCGTCAGTTGTCGATCGCGCTACTGGGGTCGAGAAGGGTTACCCAGTCCTTATATGGCTTGTCTTTGCACAGCCCAATTACACTTCGCTTCAGGCCTAATTGCAGAGGTGATCTATGGCAAGGGTGAAGCTTTTTGGCAGGCAGAACGTCATCTGACCATTCACGGGGAGCGAGGGGCGATCGCGATTGACGGAGAAGAGGGACGGTTGATCCAGGGTGAAATCTCTCATCCGCTAGAAATCGGTAGCCGTCGGGGATTGTTTGCTAGGGATACGGCGATGGTGTTGGATCATCTTAGCCTGAACACACCTCTGTACGTCTCTGTGCTGGAAAGTCTTTATGCACTAAAGGTCGCTGATGCGGCTCAGCGATCGGCTGAGACAGGGCAAACCGTAGTGGTTTGAGACCAAGCTCAGCGGACTACCCAGAGGTGCCATTCCAGGCGTGACGGAAGGCGATCGTACCTGGATAAGGCAGCAGCGTTTGTTGAGTTTCTTCGTCTAACGCTTGAATGACTCGTTGGTAAATTGCTTCTGCTTCTTCAGGCGAGTCACCGATACTGGTGAGACCCAATTTGCCAAATTCAGATAAGCAGCCAATTAGATGAAAGACTGTTCCTGTTTCTGTTGTGCTCTTAAAGTGCAAATCGTGATTGGCGATGATATTCATTAAATCATTCGGTAAAAGTCCTTTGTACGATTGCTTTTGTAGATTGTCTGTGGCTATGTAATATTTCGCATTACCCTGCTGGTTGTAAAATAGTCCGGTTGCTAAATCGTATTGTCCGTTGGTGAGGAGTTTCAGCGTCATGAAGGGGTGGGTTGTGCCGCCTTTACGGAGATTAATTTCGATCGCCTGCAACTCCCATTGAGACAATCCAGGTTGCTGCACTGCGATGAAATCTACACTAAAGCGCTCCAGCGCTCCTTTCGCCGCCAAATGTTGCCCCACCCTCATACCATAGTCTTGCAATTGCAAGCGATAGGCTTCATTGGCGGGAAAGCGACATCCCAAAAAGACTTGACCATCTGGACCACCCAAAATTTGGTCATGGGTAGAAAGGATCTCTACTTCTCCATCTGGGGTAATTCGTCCCTGCACGCTGGGAGATTGCTTGACCTCGCCCTCTACAAAGGCTTCGGCGATCGCTCCCAATTGGGTAATTTTGTCGCTAAAGTTCTCCCAGGTTTCTAAAGAACTTTGAAAACTGAGATGGGGAAAGCGATCGTAGATTGCCCGTGCTCTAGTTTCAGAGGTCGCCTGTCCTAATGCAACTGCTTGCAACGGGCGCAGATCCAGTAAAGCATTGCCTTCCCCCGAAAAGCCTTCATTTAACTTAATTACCAAACGTTGCAGATGAGGTTGGCGTTCCCACAACGCCGCAGCGACTTGAGACAAATCTTGAGGATTCCACATCAGTTCCGTGCCATCGGGATGGGGCACATCTGTCTCAGCAAAGATTTGCCGACTGCCACTTTTTGTCCCCCAATACAGCAAATCTGGGTCAAGTGCCAACAGAGGAATGTCCAGTTGCACCGACAGTTCTCGCTCCATCGGTGTGGAGTTGAAGCACACCATATAAGCCCAATCTGGGCGCACTGCCTGCCGTAAACGGTTGATTAGTCGGGGGCGCTCCAGAATCTTTTCAGTCAGAGATTTGTATGACGAATCGTAAGTGCAGAACAACAGCAGGCGATCGCGGGCATGGGAAAACGGCACCCCTGGCAGTAATTGCAAGTAGTAATCAATCACACTGGCATGAATCGGCTGAGAAGTCACATAGATCAGCCGGGTTCGGGGATTGCGAAGCCGAATTAACGAAAACAGTAATCTTTCTTCATAAAGATGAATTCCTTCGATTTTTTGGAGTTCTCGTTGATCCAGACTGAGTGAAGGAATCACCAGAATATCATTGTCGCCCTGATCTAACTGGGCAACCGACTGCCAGCGATCGCGCAACAACGCCTGAAGTTGCTGAAACCGGGATTGATTCAGTTGTTCTGCCGAGGAAATCGTCAAACTTTGCATGGTTCCAATCCTCTGATGCCCAGATAGTGGGGATATGAGAGATTGTACCGAGTTATTCCACTCAACGGATCTCCCTCTCCAGTTAGGGTTAAGAATTTAGTAGGACGAATGTAGTTGGAGGATTTGTGGGTCGCTAAGTGACCTGCAAATCCTCCAACTCTCTTTGTCCTGGCACAAAACGTGTCAATCTTAATAAAAGATAAAGATAAAGTTAAAACTTCCTGCTCAGATGGCAGAGTTGAACTGCCACGCAAAAAGTTCCCTCCGATTTAATGCACAACCCTTAGGGATTATACCTGTATCCATTTTGATCACAATTTTATCGAAGGAGCACTTCCGTTACCTTCATAAACGTGAGTTCGACGAGCGGTTTTTCCTGGGGGTGGGCGCAGCCCACCCCCAGGAAAAACCGCCGTTTTGAGGGTGTGGCGTGTCGCGCCACACCCTCAAAACGGCGATTATCGAACTCACGTTCGTAAAGTTGAATTGACAATTTGTTTTTCAGTAAAATGAGCAAATTAAAAGGTTTAAATATAACTCAGTCGGACCTATCAGCAAGAATTCTGACTCATTCGCCAAGTCGTTTTTTGCAACTGAGCCGCTTATTCAGCCAGTTTTGTTAAGTTTTGTTAGAAATTCACCTCCTCAGCAGTCATGTTCAATTACCCCATTCGCGTACTTCTAATTGACGATGATGAGGATAATTATGTGACTGTACACAGTTTGTTTGCAGAAATTGGGGTTGAAAAGTTCATTCTAGATTGGGTGACAAATTATACAGAAGCATGGCAAACAGTCGCTCGAGGGATTCACCAAATTTACTTAGTGGACTATCGCTTGGGTGAGGAAAGCGGTTTAGAACTCTTGCAGGAAGTTGCCAAACACCATCGTAGGGCACCCATGATTCTGCTTACAGGACAGGGCGATCGCGAAGTCGATCTAGCAGCAATGAAGGCAGGAGCAGCCGATTATCTGGTCAAGGGTCAGATTGATGCGATCGTCCTAGAGCGAGCACTGCGATATGCGATGGAGCGCACCCGAACAATGGAGGAATTGCGTCAAGCTGTGCATGAAAAAAGCCAACTGGCTTCGGCGATCGCCAACCTCACAACTGGAGTGATCATTACAGACCCTTACCAAAGCAGCAACCCCGTCATCTTTGTCAATCGCGCTTTCACAAATATTACAGGCTACTCAGCCGAAGAAATGATTGGACAAAATTGCCGTATCCTACAGGGCCCGGAGACAAATCCCTACACCTTGAACAAAATTCAAGCGGCGATCGCTGAGCGGCGATCGCTAACCTGCACTATTTTGAACTACCGGAAAGATGGCACTCCCTTTTGGAATGAACTCACCATCAGTCCGGTTTTTGATGCTGCGGGACGATTGATGAATTTTGTTGGTTTACAAACTGATGTCACTGAGCGCAAACGCAGCCAACAAGCATTGAGAGAGAGTGAAGAGCGCTATGCTTTAGCTTTACAAGGGGCCAACGATGGCATCTGGGATTGGAATTTGAAAACTAATCAGATCTATTTTTCAGCCCGCTGGAAAGCGATGTTGGGCTTTGCTGAAGATGAAGTTGATCAAACTCCAGAGGAGTGGTTCAGTCGAGTTCATCCGGATGACATCAATTGGCTACGATTTCGCCTCAATGCTCACTTAGATGGTCTGACCCCTGACTTTGAGCATGAACATCGAGTACGTCATCGCGATGGCCGCTATTGCTGGGTATTGAATCGAGGACTGGCTGTGCGCGATGCTCACGGACAGGTGACTCGCATGGCCGGTTCTCAAACCGATATCACGGCTCGTAAACAAGCTGAGGAGCAATTATTACACGATGCTCTACATGATGCTCTGACGGGATTACCAAACCGCACCTTATTGATGGAACGGCTGCGCTATGGGTTGCAGATTGTTAAGCACAAACCGAATTACCGGTTTGCAGTCATGTTTTTGGATGTCGATCGCTTTAAAGTGGTGAACGATAGCCTGGGACACATCGTGGGCGATCGCTTGCTGTTGGCGATCGCTCAAAGACTTTCAGCCTGTCTGCGACCCGGAGACACGATCGCCCGCTTAGGCGGAGACGAATTTGTCATTCTGCTAGAGGATATCAGAGAAACCAACGATGTTATTGTCGTCGCCGATCGCATCCAGGAGGAGATTGCCCAACCCTTTAATCTCAATGGCTATGAAATTTTTACCTCAGTCAGTATTGGAATTGCCCTGAGCGATATGGGGTACGACTGGTCAGAAGATATGCTGCGCGATGCTGATACAGCCATGTATCGCGCTAAAGCACAGGGAAAAGCTTGCTATAAAATCTTTGACATCAGTATGCATGTCTATGCCGTGACGCTGCTGCAACTGGAAACTGATCTCCGCAGGGCGATCGAACGGCAAGAATTTTGCTTGCACTATCAACCCATTATTTCCCTGAAAACAAGCCGAATTAGTGGATTTGAGGCTTTAATTCGCTGGCAACATCCCAGTCGGGGCATCATTGCCCCCACAGAATTTATCCCGATTGCCGAGGAAACAGGATTAATTATCCCCATTGGCCGATGGGTATTGCGTGAAGCATGTCAGCAAATGCGCCAGTGGCAACTACAATTCCCAACAGTTTGCCCCCTTAGCATCAGTGTCAATCTTTCTGGCAAACAACTGATGCCGGATTTACCACAACACATTCAACAAATCCTACAGATCACAGAACTGGATGCACAGTGTTTGAAACTAGAAATTACAGAGAGCGTGTTAATTGAAAATACGGACACTGCCGCTACTCTGCTGACTCAAATTCAAGCCCTGGGTATTCAACTCTCAATAGATGATTTCGGTACAGGTTATTCCTCTTTAAGTTACCTGCATCGTTTTCCTATCGATATTCTAAAAATTGACCAATCCTTTGTAAATCGTTTAGAAGAAGATCCAGAACGGTTGGCGATCGTCCGCACCATCATCAGTCTAGCCTGGAATTTGAGGATGGATGTCATCGCAGAAGGAGTCGAAACCTTGAGCCAGATGAATCATCTCAAACAATTGAATTGCGAATATGGGCAGGGTTTTTACTTTTCCCCCGCTTTAGACAGCACCGCAGCGACCCAATTCATTGAAGTGAATTCAGTTATCCTTCATGAGCAATCCGACTGGCCACATCCTGGATATGAGATGTTACACCAAACGCTTCCATCAGCAGTAAGATAGCTGGTTGACGATCGCGCTCATCTGGCACAAATTGCACCGCCGGCATCTGTCCATCAGCCGTAGAGATAAGTACCTCAGTTTGTTGAATTCGCATCGTCTTGTCTCCAATTACGTGAGTTCGATAATCGCCGTTTGAGGGGTGTGGCGCGTCGCGCCACACCCCTCAAACAAGGTTTTTCGTTTTGCCTTGACTGCAAGTTTAGAAAAATATTGGTTTGAAATTGTGGAATTTCCTGCTATCTAAGGGGTAGAAGATGAAGGGCAAAAGACCAGAGGAAATATTCACCTGGCAGTAGTTGTTTTGACAAGATGTCAAATTTTTTGTTGCTGGGTTAACAGGAGAAGTCTGAGAGTGCATCCCACTTTTGTAATCTGCTAAACCCAATTTTGCGAGTGGCGCGGGCGCAGCCCGCGCCACTCGCAAAATCGGGATGCACTCGAAGTCTGAAGGATTGTCTATGGATTGGTTTCTTCCTTGAGGGATTCGATTTGAGCTTCGATACTTTGGATTAAGTTGCCCAATGCAGACAATGCCTCTAATTTAGCATCTTTACCACTAGAACGAGCGCGATCGCAGATTTCATTCATCTTTCCCTGAAGTTGCTTAGCAATACTCAAGGCATCTCGTTCTAAACTGGCAAGTTGCTGTTGTTGATAGAACTTTAAGGCGGCTCCGCGCAAGATTTGCAAAGTTGCGGCCTCACCATCATCTGTAGGAATAAATTGAAAGCGCAGTAACAGGCGAGTTTGTTGATAAAATCGCTCAATCTCTATCTGTCTCGATTTTTCGATAGCTAGCATTGGCAATTGAGTCATGCGTTTCAATTCATTCACTAACCCTTGAAAAGTAGAGCTTTCAATGCGATCGAGAACTGCCCTGAGGACACCGTTTTGACTGCACAAAACCCGCCCATACTGCTCTTGCCTCTCAAAATAGAGCCGCCCTATGCCACCCACTAGGGCGCGCCCTAACAACTCCTGCAATAGCTCATGGGGAGGCAAGCTGAGCAAAAATTCCATTGGGCGATTGAGATATCTTGGCTCGATTTCTAAAGCGGGCTGGATAGAAGCGGCAGGAGACGCAGGTTGTGGTGCAGAAAATATGACTGGCGGAGTTGAGGGAGGAGTTTGAGGAGTGACCCCATCATCAGCCAACTCGTCAGGCGTGACCACCACAGGATGGTTTATTTCTCCCTGAGAAGCCGTTGCTTGGCAATTGGATGCAGCCTCTTCAGGCTGACTCTGGGCTGGCGCAGTGGACAGAGGCAATACGGTTGATGCTTGAACTTTTGTTTCGCTGGGACTCTCATTGCCTGATTCAGGGGCAGCAACCGGAAGGGAATCAGCATTAATCTGGGCAGGAGGTTGGTTCGACTGCTGAAGAGTATCTGAACGGAGGGCTAAATTGGCACCTTCTGGCAGAACAGACTCTAGCATCCCAGTAGGGAGAGAGGAATCACCACTCACAGGCAATTTAGTTTTTGCATCAGCGCTACCAAATCCAATATTGCCCAGTTCCTCAGGACTATCCACAACGAGTGTTTGCTGAATATGGGGATCAACGGGTTGAGAAGATCTGGCTCTAATACTCCGGTGAGTTCGAGTTCGTGGAGGCGAACTTTGCTGTGCTCCAGCTTCTTTGTTACCTGAGTAATTTAAGTAAGCAGATAAAGTATTCTTCAGGGCTTCAGCCGAGATGGAATGGGGAACGAGAGAGTAGTTGTGGTACGAAGTGATGCGACGAACATAGTCTGTGGCAGATATGTCATCTGGGCAAACCAGACCCAAATGCAACCGGCTTCCTTCCAGGAAAAGCGGCAAAACTTGATGATAGAGGCACGCCTCAAAGGGCAACACCCCATCAATCAAAATGAACATTTGTTCGACATTCAATCGCTCTGCCAAATCGCCTTGAAATTGGGACAAGATGAGGGGATAGAGGTCGTTGGAAGAAGTTAATCCAGCGCGATCGCTCAGGGGAGAACCCATAGAACCTGCCCACCAATAAACACTACTTCAGCTACCCAAATGGTTTGGTTGAAATATTTGCTGAGATGTCCCGGACTGCCCTGCCAGCATGGACGAATCGCTTAAAATAGCAATGAAAAATGTCAGTTGTCCCTGATCAGTTAAACTTCTCTTGGTCGAGAACCAGATTCAACCGCTAATCCTTGAATATGATCAATCAAAAGCGATGAATTGAGCCGTTTATCCTAGTTAACACTAGAAAAGTCTAACCAACAAGAGTTCTTACAGAATTATACGTGAGTTTCCCATGGAGTGTGGTAAATGCGACGCACACCAGACTCCAGGAAGCAGGTAAGAAAACGTAGTTTTCTGAGGAGTTCGATAATTGCCGTTTCAGGGCTGGGGCATGCCATCACAGCCAGCTAACTGTCCGGCTAAAGCTGCTCGTCGGAGCGAGAAAATGCTGAGCGAGAAAAATAAGCTTTAGCAAGATCACGCACTGGTTCGGATAGCCTGGGCAGCCAAGTAGATCTTAGTCCATTCGGACATAACTTGGCTGGGTTTCCAACGCAAATCCTGAGCGATCGCCTCAATCCTCTGCTTCTCCTTCAGTTTTTGAATAATACACTGTTGCTCTGAGGATAGGGACTGCCAGAACTGTTCCCATTGCTGAGCAGTCAGACCCAAGTTGTGCTCAAGTGAGGTGCCCAACCAGGACATCACCAAATCAGGTTGTCCCTTCAGGGTAAAAGACCGCATTGCATGGTAGCTAATCTTTTCTCGTAACCGATACACTTCTTTGATAGAGCGATTCAGTGTTTGAGCAATGACCTCTTGTGATTTGCCCTGTAAATGGAGCTTGAGCCACTCAGCAGCCAGGGGATCAACCTCCCGCTCCAGGTAACTCAAAAATTCTTGTTGCACAGAAGTTCGTAACGATTGCTGCTCCTCCCAGGCGACGCTGTCCTGATATTGAGCGATCGCCTGAGCATCTAACAAACTGACAGGACTATCGGCTTCATCTGGGGCGATTTCTTCAGAAACGAGTCGCACCATGTCTCCTGTAGGGACTTGAGTCATACCTCCCTTCTGGGAGCGACGCAAGTAATTGACGAAGCGATAAACCAGCAAAGGTTGATTGCGAATGGGACGCAGACAGTACTCTTCGATGGTAGCAAGGGTTAGGGCATTCCGCAGGCGCAGATCAGGCGTGCATTGAGCGATCCACAGCATTTGTTGGCGGATGTAGGTGTCACTTTGAATCATCTCCTGGATGACCTCTTGCAACACGTCCTTCTCTGAGCGTTGGCGATCGCGAGATAGCGCTATCCAGGTGCGAATTTTGCTGCGAATCAGGAATAGGCTACTCAATCGCTGGAGCAACTTCCGGTAAGCCTGTTCGGGATGGGTTCCCAAATAACGTTGTTGCAGAATCCGATAGCGATAGTCCATCGCCTGTCTAACCACATGCAACTGCGTGGAATCAAGACTGTTGAAGCGCTCAGGCTGTTCACCCAGAAGCCATTGGAGAATCGACTCAGCGGCTTCAGGGGCCAACTCTGGACAATCGACTTGCAGACGCGATCGCCAGTCTCGCGCTAGTTCATCCGCCAACACCATCAAAGGGAGTTCCTTAAAAACCAATTCTGCTTTAACCCTATTCGTTTCAAGTGCTTATCAATACATGGTCTATGAAATTTGTCTCACAAGTTTCTCAGATTTGCACTCACCCTGATGGGTTAGACAAGGAGCTAGAGAGTTTGGGGTAGATTCGTGAATTGAGTAAAACACAATTTGGAGAAATCCTTAGCAAGGATTTGACGACATTACAACCCTCTTAAGAGAAATTTGAATTGTCTTAAAATCCCTTTTTAAGAAGATGCTCAAAAGTCTTGCTGGCTATTGCTTAGTATAAGCAAAAAGCAGGAAAGAAAAGTTTTGGTTAGTTCATAAGCGCCCATCCAAACCCTTCACTCTTACAAAGGATAGCCTTTTAATAACCAAAACTTAATTGTGTTCAGCAAAGCTTAACAGTGAACTCGGCTATGGACGAGTCGAATTCTTTGAACCCTCAACCTTTGAGCTTTCCATGACAGCAACCAACCGCTGCAACGTGTCTGTCAGGCGATCGAGCCGCTCTATTGCACCATCATGATTTTCAGCTAGGGTTTGCACAGCATCGCTGAGAGCAAAAATCTGGTATCCCTGCTGTTGCACTTGTTTAGTTAGAGCATCCACTTGTTGGCAAAGGCGATCGACTGTCTCGGTTGTTTCAACAACCGTCTCTCCGATCTGTCGAACAACGGCTCCTAGTGAAACAGATTGAATCTCCACTCCTCCACATCCTCAACGATAAAGGTTTCGATTAGGCAGATTTCAGCAGTTGCAATTAAAACATGCTGAAAAAAACCAAAAACAGAATGCTCTCAAAAGTTTTTGATAGTACACCTAGTAGCGATAAGTGAACTAGCCTCTACCCTGCTGATCCTGTATTTCACCCCGTACTTCACCCTTTTCCCACGAACACCGTAGACACAGTGTGAAGCTTCGCTGCGAGACAAGAATAATTTGAAAGATCAATGCTTAAGGTAGATACAACGTATTACAAACAGTTTAGCCTGAATTCTTAACTTTATCCAAAATATGCAGGAGCATTCCCTGATTTCCATTTGATGTTGCAGCCAATACTGGGCTTTTGGTTAGGATCAACGGGTTGATTGCTGAGCAGAGCCTCCAGCGCCTTCCTTAAGTCCTGACCTGTAACAGGTTGATCATTGCCAGGACGGCTATCATCCAATTGCCCTCGATAGACCAAGGTGCGATCGCGATCAAACAAAAAGAAATCGGGGGTGCAAGCAGCGGTGTAAGCTTTAGCGACCTCTTGAGTTTCGTCGTAACACAGAGGAAAGACAAACTGGAGTTGTTCGGCCATTGCTTTGAGAGAATCTGGGGCATCGTCTGGATAGTTGACGGCATCATTAGCGCTGATGGCAACGATCCCCAGCCCTTGTCCGGCATAATCCCGACCCAATTGGGCTAACTCACCTTGAACATGCTTGACAAAGGGGCAATGCCGACAAATAAACATAACCAACAGTGCAACTTGATCTGGAAAGGTTGCTAGTGAAATAATTTGTCCGGAGACTACATCAGGCAGACGAAAATCGGGTGCTGGTGTGCCTAAAGGCAACATGGTTGAAGCTGTTCTGGCCATTTCCCTACACTTGCTATCAAAGTAGTCTTTACCCCTTCAAACTATAGCGTTCTCTGGAGAATTTTGAAATGATTTCTGTAAAGTATTAAACGCTTGACCTCTAATTCTCCAGAGAAATTCCCAACAGATTGCTATTCTTAAGTCTGGCAAAATGAAGGCAATGTTTGAATTTAGAATGTTTGAATTTAAACCGATGAGCCAGCGAACGTATCCGGTTTCCCAAACCGACCCACCGCGATCGCCCAGAGAGACTCTGCCGACGATGTATGATTTGCCGTGTGAGAATCCTGAGGAGGACGGTTTGCCCGATGAGCATCACGATCTGCAACCCCAGCTTTTAAGTGAGACGTTGCGCCTGAGTACCCATGCACGGGATCAAATTTTTACGGGAACCAATCTATATCTGTACTACGATGTTCGCCATGCTCAATGGTACAAGCGCCCCGATTGGCTTCTGGTTCTGGGTGTTCCTCGACTCTATGATGAAGTCGATTTACGCAGAAGTTATGTTATGTGGCAAGAGGGTGTGCCTCCCTATGTTGTAGTAGAATTACTCTCTCCAGGAACAGAACGAGAAGACTTGGGGGAGTACGCAGAGTCAGCCGAAATGGGCAAACCTCTCCCCCCGCCCACCAAACTTGACTCTCAGTCCGTGACAACAACTGACAATGGACAAATTAAGGCGACTCCACCCAGCAAGTGGGAAGTCTACGAGAGCAGCCTGCGTGTCCCTTATTATGTAGTGTTCAGCCGCTATACCAATCGATTACGCTGCTTTCATTTACTGGGCGGACATTACCAGGAACAGATCCTCGATCCTGCATGTCCCCGCTTCTGGATACCCGAATTGCAATTAGGCATTGGTATATGGCAGGGGCAATATGATGGGGTCGATCGACACTGGTTGCGCTGGTATGATGAACACGGCAACTGGATTCCTACCTATGCGGAGCAAATCGAGTTGGAGCGGCAAGCAAAGCAACAAGCTCTGCGCCAAGCAGAGCAGGCACAAGCGCAACTCCGACAGGCAGTTTCCGCTCTGTTGCAACAGGGTATCTCTCGGAAGCAGGTGGCCAGTTTGATGTTGATGTCTGAGGGTGAGCTAGGAGCACTGTTGGAGAACGTTGATTAAGATGCAGAGGGGGTTTATCTGGGAGGAAACCGCTGCTGTAATTGCTCTTGCAGCCAATTCTCTAGCAACTCATTCAGCAGAAATTGCCGCATAGCTTCATCTAATTGCACAGGCAGGGATTGCTCCAAACGGGCAATTACAATCCATTCATCCATCACAGTCGGTTCCCATAGCTGACCAGGATAACCGCCATAGAACATGTGGGCTAAGTGGGGGTGAAGATCACCTAACTGAACTGGCCCCATCCTACCTCCAGCTTTGGCCTCTGCACCTAAAGAATAGGTCCGAGCAATATCGGCGAATAATTCTTCGCCCTCAGCAATGCGGAAATAAAGTTCCTGGGCAATTCCCCGATCTCGCAAGTAAATGACTGAACAAATCACCCGATCGAGTTGATGCTTTCGCTGGAGAAAATAAGAATTAAGCTTGCGGCCCCATTGTTGTTGCTGAAATTTGTGGATGGCAATTTCTCGATCGAGCCAATCTTCAAACTGTCGTCTTGTAACCCCCTGCTGCTCTAACCAGGTTTGATAGGATTGACCCTGGAGTTGGTAACGCAGTTGTTCACGCTCGGCCGCAGAGTAACTCACTGTGGCAATAGCTTGATCAAGAATTAATCTACGGAAGAATTGCGATCGCTGGTACTGAGTCATCGGTTGAACAACCTCTTCAGCCGTTAGTGGTGGGAAAGATCGTTGACTGTAGGGCATGCAAGTGCCCTGATTCATCTTTACCTGAACACAACAGCCTTAACCGGGTATGATTATATACTTTTAGGATAGCTTGCTGAATTGAAAAGTGAAGTTTGGGTGAATCTTTGAGGTTGTCTGACCCTCTCCCGTGTAGAAAACCGGAGGTTCCGAACCTTTGTCCAAATTTTCGCCGTGTTTTGCAGGTAGGGCTTGAGGTTAGAGAGTGCAATCCGTTACACAAAATATTTGATTGCAAGATGCTAATGTAATTTGAGGAATGATGTGTTTCCCTAAAAAATTACTCCATCTGCTTCCCTGAGCACGGGAGTCAGGGGAGAGTAGGAAAAATTAGGAAAAATATGGAAATTCTAGACACCGATCGAACTGCCATTCGTTCTGTGATTGAGTATCAACTCCAATCTTTTCAAAGAGATGATGCCGTGGCAGCTTTTTCCTTCGCCAGCCCCAGTATTCAAGCCCAGTTTGGTGATGCAGACACTTTTATGCAGATGGTCAAAGGCTCTTATCCAGCCGTCTACCGTCCTCGTTCTGTTTTGTTTGAAGATATCACTGAGGTAGAGGGGCAACCCACTCAAAAAGTGGTTTTGATGGATGCTCAGGGGGAACTACTCAGAGCGCTATATTTGATGGAAAAGCAGCCTGATAGCAACTGGCGGATACATGGATGCATCTTGGTGCCCATGAGCGAGAGGTTGATTTAATCAAACTCAGGACTTACGCGCTTCGTGCGAAAACCGAGGAAGTTGCAGGATTTGTGGGGCACTAAGCACCCCAGAAGCCGGAATATCGTCCCAGCGTAGGGCATATTCCTGCCCATTGAAATTGTAAAACGGCGCGTCGCCCATCATCTAATCACCAAACCATTGAGCAAGTCTACTCAAAAGGGTCTCACAACGCAGAGTTATATAGTTCTACGTAGATGGCTTAGGACAAGGGGCTTAAGCCCCTTGTTGCTTTGAGGCAATTGAGTGTCCTAAGGCAATTTTGTCATGCTATGCTGCCGCAACCAGGAGCGTTGCTTTTCAGAATTTTTTGACACATTATGCAAAGCGATCGCTCGTATAAGCTTTGATGGGTCTGGGTTTCACGGTTTGCCAAGGGTAACGGGGTTGAAGCTGATTGAGTGGAAAACTAGCAAGACGATGCTCAATGTGAGTTTTTTCGTCATCCATCAGTTCAAACATGGTATAAACCGTGTCATCAATTCGATTAAGAACAGCAAAGAAATCGGACTCAACCTGTTGAAAACCAGCCGAGCGTTGCCGATAATCTTGCATTAAAACAGCATAATTTTGAGGAATCAGCAATTTCTGGATAATCGCTCTAGAAATCGTTGTTTCTTCATCAGCATTCAGGGTCAATAGTTTATAGACCAGTTCAATGACATCGGCATCGACAAGTTCTAGCGAAAATAATCCGGCTCGAATACAGTTGCTATCCAACATAAGTTCTTCAACCAGGACATCTTCAGGACTCCAATTAGCAAAATTAAGTCCTAAATTGCGATCGCTCAATTTATATCGACTTGTTTCAATCTGAGTTTCCACTTCAGATAAAAGCCACTCATCGGGATTGTTTTTGGCGATCGCAGCAAGTCGGGCAAGTTCGTTATATCCCTCTACTAACTGTTGTGCGATCGTTGAATTCAGAGTGCTGACCCAGGGCAATGCTTCCAACGTTCGTGGATAAACGTGAGCATAGTAGCCCTGAATTACTCCACTGCGTAACCTTAAAGCCCAATAGAATCGAGCTAATTTGCTGTTGAGATAGGCAGTGATAGCTTTAGGATCAGCTTTATTAGTATCAGGAAGGGCAACAATTAAAGTATCAATCGCAGCACAATTAGTGCTCTCAATTAGAGTTGCTGTTAGTGAGGTTCCAATATTGGTAACTGCTATAAAGGATGCGTGGGTTTGATCAGCCCATAAACTTAGTTTTCCATAAGGTCTAGCTTTGACAGCCTCTAAATCAACCCAACCAGCAGGTTCACCATGCCATCCCATTGCTAAACTACGTCCAGCAATAACTTGAACCGGGTTAGTTCCTGTAGGTTCTGGCGTAACTTCCGCACCGCCGCGTTGAATACCATACGTCCACCAAAAAGGGCGATTATTCCGGCTCAATTGTCGAGCAACCGCTTCCTTTAGCTCAACAATATTGCTCCCATTCCCATTGGGATATAGCTTTTTGAGAATGGGTACATCTTCAGGATGCAACAGAGGTAACAAATAGTCTCCCCATAAGCCATCTCGTGGATTACTGGGATCGATGTCAGTCACTCTGGGACTAATTTTGGCATCAAAAAAATCCTTGTAACTGACTTTTATGGGTGGTTCATCACTTGTCCATTTGGAAGGAACATAAAGTTCAATTTCATCATTTTCTTGAGATGGAGTTCGCTCAATTACTAAAATCAGTGGTACTCGTGCAACGTCCCATACAGGTTTATCGGTAAACTCCAACCAAACTACTTTGCGTAATGCGGCTTCCCGTCCTGGATAAAGCAACTTCCAAACCTTTGCCGCTGCTTCTGAATTGGCATAGCCACCACTCACCACCATACCCAGAAAACCACCTGGTTCTAACCACTCCGTTAGGGCACGGTAGAGAAACACCAAGCCTGTATCTGAGTTTTGTCCCCAAATCCGTTGCCACAATCCCTTCATTTCCTCGCCATATTTCACCCGTTCTGCTCTGATGTAGGGCGGGTTTCCCACAATATATTTCCACTGTTGGCGATCGCGTTCTAAGGACCCTGGAGGAAAGAATTCTTCTCCTAAAAAAGGAACCAAATCCTCATCTTTGATCAAGCTATTCAAGTTGTGGACATGAATCTTTGGGATTTCTGACGGTTGATTAGAGGGTTTAAACCGAACTAATGCCCACATCAACTGAAAGTGGCTAATAAATGCCGCAAAGGGGTTGAGATCAAATCCCCAAACCGTTGTTTGTAACTCTTGCAAAACGGCATCTGGATCAAGTCCTCTCGTTTTTGCATCTTCCAGACAACGATGAATGTATCGCACTAAAAACGAACCGCTACCGCAGGAGGGGTCAAGTAGCTTTCCCTCTCCATAACGAAACACAGTTTGTTCTAACAGCCAATCGACAATAGTGGGTGGTGTGTAAAACTCTCCTAATCGTTTTCGTTTGGCAGGAGGTAAGAATGTTTGATAAATATCCCCCAAAATTTCTTCGGACAATCCTGAAAAATCGTAGGCATTAAATCGCAGAATCAAACGTTGTAATGACTCATCCAATGCCCCATTGGTCTCATAAATCCAATCGAATAAATTTCGCTCAAACGGTTCGTGATACAGTCGCCCAACATCTTCTGCCACCAGTTGCACTAACGCCTTAGCATCACCCGTTAATTGATCGACAAACGCTGCCCAGTCTTGGGGACCACCGTTCGATAACCGTCGTTTTTTAGTCAGATTTAAGTCTTCCACCAATCGTAGAAATAGTACACGGGCGACCAGTACAGCAACCGAATCAGCAACAAAGGATTCTCGAATTCGCTCTTCAACCTGTTTACCTTTCGCGTTAACGTCTCGTCCGTACTGATCTTCAAATCGAGGTAACGTTTCCTCAAACAAGTGTCGATGGAAGTCAGATTTGAACTGGAGTTTCACCATCGCACGGCGCTGAGTTTCTTCAGCAGCAGCGACCAAATTGCGCTTCAACTCTTGCTCTTGGCGTTTAAATTCTTCGTATTGTTGGATGAGTGAGGCGATCGCCCTTTCCGCTGCTGCACCCAGTTCAGTAAAGCTTGTTTGCAAATCTTGGCGCAAACGGTCTAACGTCTCTGGTGTATCCAGCTTTAAGTAAACATAGGGCAATTGCCCATCAATGAAGGTTGCCCATTGATTACCATGTGTTGCTTGGTCATAGGAAATGAATTTAAGCTTTTCTTTTAATTCTTCAAGAGTTATTTCAAACAAGTTACATGGCTTTTCAAATCCTGCAACAGCAACCCCTGTAGGTAAAACGATCCAAAGATAACGGGCTGTCAAAAACAAAACGTATCGGGTTAGACCTTCAATATACTTACGTTTTTGGTTCCACAGCCTACGTCGTCTACCCTCTATATTAAGTTCTGCATCATCTTTTTTCAGATCTCCCACAACCCAAGCTATTTTCTCAGGAGTCAGCAGTTTAATATCTGGGTAGCCACCACCACCGACATCTTCAGTAACAACCCGGTCTTTGGGATAATCCAGCAATCCAGCTAAAAAATCACGAACATCTGGGTTGTACGATCGCTCTGGTCGATTCCAATCTAAAGCAAGCCATTTTGCCAAAGAATCTGGTTGCTGTCTTGGTGGTTTACTACTTCTGGACAAAATATACAACCTCTCTGCTTTCAAACGCCTTCAAAAAAGGCACTAGCAGAGAAACAGGTTAGCACCGAATTTAAAAGCGCAGGTAATTTTTTAAGAAAATCCTATCGCTTCGGGTTTGGAAAGTATAGTTTTACGCAGATGGCTTAGGACAAGGGGCTTAAGCCCCTTGTTGCTTTGAGGCAATTTAGTGTCCTAAGGCAATTTTGTCATGCTATACCGGCTCCACCAGTAGCCCAGGCAGCATAACGGCAAAAATCAGCGGCAGCAAATAACCTTAAACCCTAGCGCCAACGGCTAGTGAACTCCAACGGGTTCACGTTAGCATTTCTTGAAAGTACTGTTGATACAATTCACAACTCACACAAACTTCATTGCCATGGGGCGTTACCAGTCCTATACTGATGAGCTTGCGTGCTGGCAATGACTCGATTTGAATGGGATGTTTAGCCTTGAGAACAGTGAAGAAGGCATTGGCTAAATCTGGCTGTTCCTGCAACGTGATCCAGTGACGCTGTAAATGATACTGATAAATTCCTGACGTTGTCGGTGCAGTTTCGAGAAATTCTGCAATCGTTAATTCCTGACGACTGAAATAATAAATTCCTAGATGGCACAAACCGGGATGTCCTCCAACCATCGACATCATTTTTTCAGCGTCATTGGGCTGCCAATTCAAATCGTATCGCAGCGCCAATTGCTGCACTTGATTTAGATTGAATCCCGTCAGTTGAGTAGCTAATCCCACATTAAAAGGCGATTGATGAATTTGTAGCGGCACATAGACTTCGGTAGAATGGGCGATAAGTAAACGCAATTTTTGCGAGATGGGTAACCGCTTGGCATCTTCATACCACGATCGCAGCAATGGGAAAAAATCTTTTGCCACTTGAGCATGTTCAAAAATCTGGTTGACTTCATCCAATATTAAGATGAAGGGAGCATCCATTTGAGTTAGTAAATAATTGCGAATGTAAATGGTGCAACTGACTTTACTTCCAATATCATCATCCCAATAATCATCTAATTTCGGTTCACGTTGAAGTTGATGAGCAACATTAGCACACAACCACCGCAAAAAGCGGTTGGGGCTGCTATATATTTCTTGATCGGCTTGTTCTAAGCTAATATAAACGGTGTGATAGCCTAAATGTTGAGCATAATCTAACACTTGCAACAACAGGGACGTTTTTCCCATCTCTCGGGGCGCTTTCACTCGGATCAAAGCCCCTGGTTTTTGGATTTCTTCAAAAACTTGTTCTTCAATCGGGGGGCGAGCAATGTAGAAAGGGGAGTGAACCGCAATAGGGCCACTGGGAAAACTGGGGCGATCGGGGGTCATCGGCTGTGCAAAGTCGGTTGGAGCGGGGTTAGCAATCAGGACTGCTGTTTGCTGACCAGCATATAGTTCTAAAAGCACCCGACAATTCTTCTTAGTTAAACGCTGACCCGTCAGGTGTGAGAGGCGACGGAGCAGTTCTGGTGCAACAACATTAGTCAGATACCCAGGACTGTAACCTACCTCCTGAGCAATCTGATTATACGTTTGTAGCTGCCAGATGCCTCGCAGCAGCAGGGTTTCTACTGGATTTAACGGTCGATCTTGGATTGCCAGGAGGGCGCGATTCAGAATCTCGAAGAGCGTGTCAAGATCCATGTGACTGATGAGAACGGGGTGTCTGTAGAAAAAATAACAAAATAACTGGGTGAGATTATTAATGCTTAGCGTTGTTTTTGACGAAATTCATAGACTTAACAACCTTTAACATAGATGACTACTTCTCTAAAGGCAAGTTTCCAGGCGTGAGATTTAGCGTTGATAAAACCCAATAAACCTCCCATTTTCATACTTTTATTCTCTTTTTTCTCACCTGATCGAGGGTATCTGGAGAGCTTTAAAGCGAATTCAATTGATTTAGGAACATGAATTAGGTCAAACTAAACTTTTATGGCGAGTGAGTTCTTCCCAAATCATAGTAATCACCGTGAGTTCGACGAGGGATTTTTCGTTGGGGCGGGCTGCGCCCGCCCCAACGAAAAATCCCCATTTGAGGGCTGTGGCGCGTCGCGCCACAGCCCTCAAATGGGGATCATTGAACTCACGGTGATCAGACAATTCAATATCCTCATAGGCTGAGCATCTTGACCCGTGCGGCTACAAGCCTGCGCTGTAGTTCTCAAAATGGCGTTACGAATTTAAGAATGTTTTTTTGAATGTGGAATCCAGGGTTTCACATCCAAAAAACATCCCTCTATTCAGTAATGCTTTCAAAACAAGTCTGGAAAAACTGAAAGCGGTGCAACGCTAAATTAGCTGTGAACAAATTTTGTATCTTATTTCATCCTTAGTCCTACGTAATTTCATTCGATCGTATGACTATTAATCAATACCAAATTGGAGGCAGTCTCCATCCGGATCACCCTTATTACATCAAGCGTAAGGCTGATGTGGACTTGTGTCATTGCTTACAAGCAGGGCAATTCTGTTACGTTTTTAATTCCCGCCAAATGGGTAAATCCAGTTTAATGGTACAAGCCTTCTATCGGCTGCAACAAGATGGAGTTCGTTGCGCGGCGATCGACCTCTCCCGAGTGGGCAGCGAACACATGACTGCAGAGCAGTGGTATAAGGGATTTGCGGTCGAGCTTTGGCAGGCGTTTGAGTTATTTGATCGGGTACATCTAAAAGCTTGGTGGCAGGATCGTCTGGATCTTTCACCAGTGCAGCGGTTAGGACAGTTGATTGAAGAGGTACTTCTGGGTGTGGTAGGGAACCCAGAGCAAGAACCACCCCAATTGGTATTATTTCTAGATGAAGTAGACAGCATTCAGGCTTTAGATTTTTCGCTCAACGATTTTTTTGCCCTGATTCGGGCTTGCTACAATCGACGCAGCTTGAATCCAGCCTATCAACGACTCACCTTTGCCTTATTTGGGGTGGCGACTCCCTCAGATTTAATGACAGATCGGCGCCTTACTCCCTTCAATATTGGGCAGGCGATCGCTCTAGATGGATTTCAATGGCAGGAAGCCCAGCCGTTAGCCGAGGGATTGATGGGTTACGTAGACGATCCACAAGCGACCCTGCGAGATATCTTGGATTGGACGGCAGGACAACCATTTCTCACCCAAAAGGTTTGCCAGTTGGTGATTGAGCAGTCTGCCCAGTTTTCTTCAGCAGATGAGGGCAATTTGGATGAGCGTGACCAATCTGACCAGGACGGTTTTCTGGTGGCTCACATCATCCAAAAATTTATCCTGCACTCCTGGGAATTTCAAGACGAACCGGAACATTTGCGAACCATTCGCGATCGCCTCTTAAGCAATCCCCAGCAGACAGGACGCTTGTTGGGACTGTATCGGCAAATTATTGAGACTGAATTTAACCCGATGGATCATGCAGTTTTGTTTGATAGCAGTTTAGAACAGATGGAGTTGCTGCTATCTGGATTAGTTGCCAATCGGCAAGGGCGGCTAGTAGTGAAGAACCGGATTTATCGAGCCATTTTTAATACCGAGTGGATCAATCAACAGATCAATCAACTGCGACCTTACGCCGTGCTATTTGAAGCGTGGAAAGCACATCCACAAGAGTCTTACTTGCTGCAAGGACAAGTTTTGCAAGAGGCGCTCACTTGGGCTGCGGGAAAGCACTTGAGCGATGAAGACTACCAGTTTTTGGCTGCCAGTCAGGCTTGGGCCAAGCGACAGGCTGAAATTGCTTTAGAAGTTATAGAACAAGCCAGCCATTTGCTGGCGATCGCCAGACAGCAAGCCAATCAAACTAAGTCTAGACACTATCTGCGTTGGGACTGGCTACCCAAAATTGCCTTGAGCATTGTTATCCCCATCATCCTGCTGCGGTTGCTGGGAGTCTTGCAAGGCTTGGAGTGGGATGCCTTTGATCAGTTTGTTCGATGGCGATCGCCAGAGTCACATGACCCACGGATTGCTATTGTCGCGATTGATGAACAGGACATTACCCAGATGGGATATCCCCTATCCGATCGCATTCTGGTACAGACATTGACTGCGATTCGAGCACAAAATCCCAGGGCGATCGGTTTAGATATCTATCGAGATTTGCCTGTGGAACCCGGATACACAGATTTGGTGAAACTTTTTCAATCTTCTCCCAATCTATTTGGGATTGAGAAGGTGGTCGGGCACACTGTTGCACCGCCTCCTATTTTGCAGCAGATGAATCAAGTTGGATTTGCAGACCAGGTTGAAGATAGCGATGGCAAAGTACGCAGAGCACTGTTAGCTGTCTCGGTAGAGGGTCAACTCAGTCAAGCGTTAGCAGTCAAACTAGCCCTGCACTATTTAGAGGACGAGGGAATTACGCTGCAACCCGTGGGCGATCGCCTGCAACTCGGCCATGCTGTGTTTGAACGATTTCAACCCAACGATGGCGGCTATGTTCGAGCACAGTCCGGTGGATATCAAATTTTGCTCAATTTTCGGGGAACGGAGGATCAATTTGATATTGTGCCTCTCCGACAAGTGCTCAACCGACAAGTGCCACCCCATTACTTTAGCGATCGTATTGTCCTAATTGGCACAACTGCTGAAAGTATCCGTGATACCTTCCTCACCCCTTACAGCGCCAGATGGGGGAAATCACCCACACTCATGACAGGGGTAACGCTCCATGCCAACATCGTCAGCCAATTGCTCAGCGCCGCCTTCAACGAACGCCCCCTGATTCGTGTCTGGACCAATCCATGCGAGTGGGTTGGCATTCTAGGTGCAACAGGATTGGCCATCTGGGTGGGTTGGCGCTGCAAAACTCTGGTGCAATTGGCGATCGCTATCCTGTTGCTCAGCAGTGGGCTGATAGGTGGCTGCTTTGTGGCGTTTCTTCAGGGTTGGTGGTTACCACTCGTGCCCATGTTAATGGGAGTATGGGGAGGGGCGCTGGCACTGCTGCTAGTGGCTCAACGGCAGTTTGACCAAATTCGATTTCAACGTACCCTGGCTTATTTGTTACAAGTTCAGAAGGAACACCCCACGGCTGGACGCATTGCGATTGCATATTTGAAACAATCAGAAACGAAAGAGAATCAAGCGGCGATCGATCGGCACATGAAACAGTTGCATTATTGAATAATTCCTAACACCTTGCGGAGTAAAGACTGATCTTTTGGACTGACCTGCAATCGCCCACTTTCAATATCGCGCACCCAACTAGGTAACAGGGTCAAAGATGGGTTTGAGTCCATAGTGATTTAATATCTCCAGATCGCTTTCATACGTCTTGAGTAAACGCTTCTGTCCTTCGCGTTGCGACGATGCCTGAGCTACTTTCTCTTCACCATAAGCAATCCGCATCAATGTAGGTGTTGTAATTCGCTGCTCTTTACCGATCTTAGATTTGAACAATAACCACAACATAATACGCACAGCCCCTTCATGTTGCTGCCATAGACTCATCACTGTGCTTAGTAAGGATTTGGGTAGGATACCGTATTGGTAGAAACTAATCCGCTTTTGATACGCTTCCTGGTTGAGGAAATATTTTGTCCAAAGCCCTGCTTTAATCCGAAAGGTGATGCCAATCCAGGCTGAGAGTGTGGGCGATCGCGCCACTCGTTATCTGTATGAACAAATCTTGTTGAAAACAGAAGATCGGGCTTTTCATCTCTCCCATTTCTTAGCAGAAGACAGTCTGACTCCAGCATTTATCCTGGGCACCAGAGGGTAGCTTGCTGCACAGGAAGTTTTGAGGAATCTGCGTTTTTTAAAGCTTCCCTCACCCCACTCAATAGCCAACTGCCATGAATTGAGGATTGAAAGTTGCAGTCAGAAATAAGAATGTTGTAGACATTTTTGATTTTTGATTTTTAATTTTTAATTTTTAATTCCTTTCCTTAAGGAGTCCAGTTATGCCACCCAGCCACAGCGATACTCAATTTATCGAATTCTTGCAGCAAAAGCTGTCTATTTCAGTCTCAGAGATCGCAGTGGCACTGCGGCGGCGTGAACTGGAGCACGACCCTCTACCAATGGTTCTATGGCAGTACGGCTTGATTTCGATTGATCAACTGGCCCAGATTTTTGATTGGCTAGATGAGCAGTTTTGGCTCAAACTCTAGCGATTTTGGATTTTAGATTTTGGATTTTGGATTTTAGTAGAAGATAACGCATTGTACAACACTGTACTCCGATCTGAAATTCCAAATCTAAAATTTTGTTCAATTCAAGTTCATCACCGCAGATTAGGAGGTTACGATGGTTGAAACAATGCTGACAATTCTTGGCATCTTCTCAATATGCACCCTAGCATATGAGTATGCACTCAATCAAATGCTGGGAAATCAAAAGCAGTACTTGGATCAGAACAAATCTCGATCTGATGTAACAACAGACGAAGTTTCGGCTCCCAGGGCCGAAATGAAGTGCTAAAGAAGGCGTGCTTGAGTAAATCATTTAAGCGAATGCCAGTTTGCATCAGGTTGCTTTAGAAACACGAGGCAAAATAATGGTTGGATCAGCGGCTACATCTATTATTCAGATTAATGATACGACGCTCCGAGATGGAGAACAGGCGGCTGGCATCGCTTTTACGATTGATGAAAAGGTGGCGATCGCTCAATTTCTGGACAGGATTGGTGTACAAGAATTGGAAGTGGGAATTCCCGCAATGGGCGCAGTCGAGTCCAAAGCCATTCGGGCGATCGTCAATCTGGGCTTAAATGCAAAACTCCTGGGTTGGAACCGAGCCGTCATTTCTGACATTGAAGCTTCTATTAAGTGCGGCTTGCAACGAGTTCACATTTCTATTCCTGTATCCGATATTCAAATTGCGGCAAAGTTTCATGGGCAATGGCGCTTAGTTCTAGAGCGCTTGCATGACAGTATTAATTTTGCCGTAGATCAAGGACTCACTGTCTCAATCGGTGGTGAAGATTCCTCCAGGGCAGATGAAGTTTTCCTGCTAGATGTGGCGTTGTATGCTCAGGAATGGGGTGCTCAACGGTTTCGCTTTTGTGATACTGTAGGCATTCTCGATCCGCTAACGACTTATCAAAAGGTGCGCCAACTGGTTTTTGCCTTGGCTATTCCAGTCGAAATGCACACTCACAACGATTTGGGCATGGCAACTGCCAATGCTGTCGCTGGAGTGAAAGCAGGTGCCACATCCGTTAACACCACAGTCAACGGACTGGGAGAAAGAGCTGGAAATGCAGCTTTAGAAGAAGTTGTCATGGCCCTAAAGCAGATCTATCACGTTTCTCTTGGCATTGAAACACGTAAACTCCTGGAACTCTCTCGATTGGTCGCCAGAGCCTCCAACTGCCCGGTTCCTCCCTGGAAAGCAGTGGTGGGAGAAAACACCTTTGCCCATGAAGCGGGCATTCATGCCCACGGGATTCTACAAAATCCCGTCACCTATGAGCCATTTGATCCGGCTGAAGTCGGTTGGGAACGTCGTTTAGTGGTGGGTAAGCACTCTGGGCGACATTCCATCCTCAATGTGTTGCAACAGTATGGGGTCAAGCTGAGTCCCGAAGAAACACAAACCGTCTTAGACGCAGTGCGCGATCGCTCTACTCAAGTGAAACGCAGCCTGACTCCGGAAGAATTGCTCAGTTTAGTACCCTCGACTGTTCTCAATTAGCCTCGTAGGGTGGGCACTGCCCACCCACAGTATTCCAAGTAGTTCAATTATGAGCACTGGCTTTGTGGTGGGTTGTCGGAAGAAGGAATTGGAAGATGCTGAAGTTACAGCGTCTACTCCTTCTGAGCAAATCGCTTAATCGCGATCGGGAATGTAATTTTGTAATTTTTGAGGAAATCTTATGAAAGTTATGCCACGTCGTGGTGATTGTGGAAAGTTAGTCGTCTATGTCGCCAAAAAAGATTTAGAAGAAGAAGTGGTACATGAAACAACATCAGAAGACGGCAAAGTTTATACTCTGGCAAATGGTTGGGAATTGGCGATCGCAGGCTTAAGCGAACCCTTAAAATTGCCCCAAACGGTGGAAGCCAAGCGGCTAGCGTAACTCTCGCAGGAAATTTGGATGCGTTACGCTTGCGTTAACGCATCATCATTGGTCATTTGGGGTAGATTCAGTATCTTAAAACAAGCTCCCAACTTCCGTTGGCGTGACAGCATGATTGACCATGATCGCTTATTCAAGGAATTGCTCTCAACCTTTTTCGTCGAGTTTCTCGAACTCTTTTTGCCAAAAGTTGCCAGTTGTATTGACCAGAGGTCTCTCAAGTTCTTACCTCAGGAGTATTTTGCTGATTTAACGACAGGCGAAAAGAAGATTATCGATTTGCTAGCACAGGTGCAGTTGGCGGGTCAGGAGGCTGGATTTCTGATTCATGTAGAAAATCAGGCATCAACCGAAGCCAATTTCACTCGTCGCATGTTTTTCTACTTTGCTCGATTGCACCAGAAGTATTTGCAACGGATTTACCCTATTGTGGTCTTTTCATTTGATGAACCCCATCGAGAAGAGTCACACTGCTACAAGGTGGAGTTTGATGATTTTCAAGTAGTCGAGTTTAATTTCTGGTCAATTCAACTCAATCGACTCCATTGGCGCGACTACTTAGCCCAACGTAATCCAGTCGCAGCAGCCTTAATGGCAAAGATGCGAATTGAGCCAAACGACCGACCTAAAGTGAAGGCAGAATGTCTCCGCTTATTAGTGACATTGCGTTTAGACCCAGCCAGGACGCAGTTAATTTCTGGTTTCGTAGATACTTATTTGAGGCTGAATGAAGCAGAAGAGCAGGTGTTTCAAGCAGAAATTGATAAACTAGAGGAAATTGAGCAGGAGGGCGTAATGAAAATTGTAACAAGTTGGATGGAACAAGGAATTGAGCAGGGGATTGAGCAGGGGATTGAGCAGGGGATTGAGCAGGGGGCCAGACAAGAAGCCCAATCTCTTGTCTTGAGGCTTTTGGCGCGACGAGTTGGAGCATTACCAGAACGACTGAGAACACAAGTCGAAAGGTTATCGCGTGTTCAGTTGGAGTCGTTGAGCGAAGCGTTGCTGGATTTCAGCAGTTTGTCTGATTTGGAAGCGTGGCTGGTATCACAATTAAATTGAAGAAGCGATCGCTTAACCGCTAAAGAAATCCTCTGTGCTCACAAAAAAGATTTAGAACCAGCAGTGATTACGCAACAACATCAGAAGGCGGCAAAGTTTATACCCTGGCAAATGGTGGGGAATTGGCGATCGCAGGCTTAAGCGAACCCCTGAAACTGCCTCAAACCTTAGAAGCAAAGCGTTTAGCCTGACACATGAAAAACATAGGGAGCATCCAAGTGTGTGTTTGCGGGGGACCCGCAGAGGTTTCTGGTGCTTCCTGATTTTTAGTGACGTGAGTCTCCGCTGGAGTGTGGTGGGTGCGTCGTACCCACCACACTCCAGGAAGCAGGCGAGAAAACTACGTTTTCTGAGGAGTTCGATTTTCACCGTTTGCGGGCTGTGGCGCGTCGCGCCACAGCCCTTAACCGTCGGTTTTTCCTGATGAATCTGGAAGAGCCAGATTTCTCCTTGACTCAGTACAACTGCATAGCCGCTTAACAGAAAGACATAGAAATCAGTGAAAGGCAAATTCATCCTGAACATCATCACTGTATTTCCTATGTTGCGTCCTTTTCGTCGTACTCATCTACATCGCGCTCATCGTCTGAGTCTAGCAACGGTGACGCTCCTGCTCTGGTGGAGTGCTCAGTTTATTGATTTACCCGTTCCCCTGGCTGGCACTACCTTAAAAGTCGCCAAAACCCTGGCAGAACTTGTCAAATCTTGAGCCGAATAATAGAATCAGTGCGTCTACGATTTCTCCAAATTACATCTAGGACGGGCGCACCATGTCAAACTTTTCTCCTTCCGATCCACCTCCCCGCAGAGATCCACTGGGTTTTGATGAATTGGTGGCGATCGCGATCGCCCTTTCAACCATCGGTGGCATTTTATTCTGGAGTCTTGGTCGTCGAGGAGACGAGTTTAGACTGACGGAAGAGATCATGCCGATTCCTGTGCCGACAGAAACGGTGACGCGCCCTGTAGTTATATCACCATCGCCAACCCCGATCGAGCCAAATCTGCCGCCTGAGCCACGAGTCACTCCTACACCCATTGTGACTCCAACATCCCGCCAGTCCGGATTACCCGCCCCGCCAGTTATCGTTGCTCCGCCTGCTCCTGGCTCCACACCTGCGACTTCTCCCCCTCCCACCCTTGATCCGACTAGTCCAACTCCCGCTACCCCCCCCGCTTCTCCAC
>Ga0224723_1000029_pt1 | contig 92267 bp, 74 predicted proteins | sample Balambano_FR2_Me_FD_161647 | JGI IMG/M metagenome (GOLD analysis project Ga0224723, IMG submission 161647) | Freshwater sediment microbial communities from Lake Towuti, South Sulawesi, Indonesia - Balambano_FR2_MetaG | ecosystem: Environmental > Aquatic > Freshwater > Lake > Sediment | place... | reverse complement strand
CGTGTTATCCCAGTCCGTTTTGGAAACCGGGGTCATTGAATCATGGCAGGGCTGCTTCATGCTGTTGAGTTTACCAAAGTTTCCCCTCAGTTACCTTTTTTCTCTTGAAAACCCCCTGAAGGGATACATACCACCTAGAATTTCAAAGACACCGCTAATATAAACCAGTGCCACAGGATGGGATAATTCTGGTGGGACAATCCGAGCATATTGTTCTGGTCGGATAAAGTGAGTAATGCCAACAATCATGATAGAAATTGCCAGAATTGCCCGCAATCTTTCCTTGTATCAATAGGCGGAATTAGAAGAGTTTGAATGTTCTCTCATCATGCTTCTTAAAGTAGAACAAGGCGCTGAAGCCTCTTGCCTGTTCATGATTCAAATAGGATTGCTGTAGATTCCCAACTTTTGATCAAAGTCAGGAATCTAAGAAAAAAGCTCAAGCTTTAGAGATTGGCATCGCCACGATCTACCACTGTAGAATCAACGCCCATTGGAGAAACAATATCGCGAAAGAAGGTAATTTGTTGTTGAAATTCTAATTCTTTGATTTGATTCAACAAATGGTCTGCTTGGCTGGATAACTGATAGTCAGATGGCATCGGGATGATAGTGCCATTGTCCATGCCTTGGGCTAAAAAATACCAGAACAATAATTTTGTCGTATCACTCAATGCCCCATATTCGCGAGTAATCAAGGTGTTATTTCTCTGGATTAGATCTCGCTGAATTTGTAACTGTTCCTCATGAGATAGACCTTTGACTTGATTAAATAAACCTTCAGCAATCTCAGGAGAAACTGTGCTAGCAGCAGGAGCGGCTGGGGTGACGGATTGTCCCATTGCTTTGTAGACAAAGTAGAACAGCGCCAACTGCTGATTGACCTCTAGATTCTGAAAAGCTTGCACTAATTCCTGATTGGCATTAGAGGTAGTGTATGTCATGAAATCCTCGATCTAATGAAATTGCCTTTAATTCCTAGCAGAGTCAGCAAAAATTACTGGCTCAAAAAGATTTCTAGTTTTGCTAGAGATTTATCCAACTTATCGAAGGTTCTTCACGACTTAATCCAACTCCAGTTAGAAGCTGGATGAGCACACATAATCTAACTGAAGACAGACGTAAATTGTCTATTTTCATATAACAGTTTGAGGGTAGGTTTGAGATTGGGGTAGGGAGTATGACCGAGCTAACCGGGTGCTTGGTGAATCAGGTGGCGAGTGTTACAGATGCAGGAACAGGAATTGGTGAAGTGATCTTAAGAAGGATTGCAGCACAAGGAAACGCATCGAATTAAATAAAAGTATTGTTCATCAGGGTTCATTTTCATGCCTCAGTATTTTGGGAAACTGCCAATTTCAGATCAAACTTGGTCATCTTTAGGATCGATTCAAACCTTTCAGCATGATACTAAAAGCGTGTTGTTCACATGCGATCGCGCAGTCTTACAAATCACTGTTCTGGCAGCTAATTTGATTCGAGTGCGTCTGGCTCCAACGGGCAATTTTATGTCCCGTCGTTCCTGGTCTGTTACCAAAGATGACCCTGAGTGGGAAGGTGTTTCCTTTACTGTGGAAGAGGGTGAAGAAGCAATTCTCCTGAAAACAGAGCAACTTAAAGTGTTTGTTTACCGGGTGCCCTGTCGCATCGTGTGCTTTGACCAGGATGGTAAACCGTTTGCAGAAGATCATGATTTAGGTATGGCTTGGTCTGCCCACGGGGTTGCTGCCTGGAAAAAGATTGAGACAGATGAGCACTTTTATGGCTTTGGGGAACGCACAGGACTGTTAGATAAACTGGCAGAACGCAAAACCAACTGGACAGTAGATGCGCTGGATTACAACTCGCAAACGGATGAGATGTATCAAGCCATTCCCTTTTTCATGGCACTGCGTTCAGGATTGGGTTACGGCATCTTCCTCAACTCAACGCACTGGAGCCAGTTTGATCTGGGGGCTGAGAAGTTGGGGATCTGGCAGATGTTAACGCGATCGCCCGAACTGGACTATTACATCATTTACGGTCCCAATCCACCCCAAATTCTGCAAACCTACAGTGAGTTAACCGGTCGGATGCCCCTCCCACCCAAATGGGCATTGGGTTATCACCAGTGCCGCTGGAGTTATGAGTCTGAAGCAGTGGTGCGATCAATCGCTCAGGAGTTCCGGCAGCGACAAATTCCCTGTGATGTAATTCATTTAGATATCGATTACATGCAAGGATACCGGGTGTTTACCTGGCATCCTACCCGTTTTCCCCATCCTCAGGCTCTCATGCAAGACTTAGCAGCAGACGGATTTAAGGTGGTGACGATCGTTGATCCGGGTGTGAAATATGAGCCAGAGTCCAATTATTCTGTATTTGATTCTGGATTGGCACAGGATTGCTTCGTCCGCAAAGCAGATGGGCAGATCTTTCATGGCTACGTCTGGCCTGATAAAGCTGTCTTTCCAGATTTCCTCCGTTCCGAAGTCCGAGTTTGGTGGCAGGACAACCATTGCAGTTTGACAGATGCAGGGGTAGCAGGCATTTGGAACGACATGAATGAACCTGCTCTGGACGATCGCCCCTTTGGAGATCAAGGCAACAAAATTTGGTTTCCACTGGATGTGCCTCAAGGGCCCATTGAAGAACAGACAACCCATGCCGAGGTGCATAACCTGTACGGACTCAAAATGGCCCAGGCTTCCCATGAAGCTCTGTTACGACTCCGCCCCAATCAGCGCTCTTTTACTTTGACGCGATCGGGCTTTGCAGGCATTCAACGCTGGGCTGCGGTGTGGATGGGGGATAACCAATCTCTGTGGGATCATTTAGAAATGTCCCTGCCCATGCTCTGCAACATGGGCTTATCGGGAGTGCCCTTTGTCGGTTGCGATATCGGCGGCTTTGCGGGGAACGCAACGGCGGAATTATTTGCCCGCTGGATGCAGGTGGGTATGTTGTACCCGTTAATGCGAGCACATTCCGCCTTTACGACAGCCCGCCATGAACCCTGGACCTTTGGCGATCGCGTTGAGCGAATCTGTCGAGAATACATCGAATTACGTTACCGACTCCTGCCTTATCTCTATTCTCTGTTTTGGGAAGCTGCGACAACCGGAGCACCGATTTTACGTCCACTAATATATCATTATCCAGATGATCTAAAGACCTATACCCTATACGATCAGGTATTACTAGGTCCGTTTTTAATGGCGGCTCCGATCTATCGTCCTGGCGTTGAACACCGTGTTGTCTATCTGCCAGAGGGCATCTGGTTCGATTGGTGGAGCCATGAGCGATACGAAGGCCCAACCCACATTCTGGCTCACGCGCCGTTAGAACGAATGCCCCTGTATGCCAGGGCAGGAGCAATCATTCCTATGCAGCCTGTTGTGCAGCACGCTAGTACTCCTCTAGAAACCCTCACCTTAAAACTCTACCCTGGGGAAGGAGAATTCACGCTTTACCTGGATGATGGCCAGAGTTTTGCTTACCAAACAGGGGATTGGCTTGCCACGACTTATCGGACAAAGCAAGCCGGGGATGAAACAGTTCTGGAAGCGATCGCCCAACACGGCAATAAGGCATTTCCTCAACCCCAAATTGCAGTAGAAATCATTGCCCATTGACCCGGCAATAGTCATTACTAATTCAAGCATTTGTGAGTAATAATTTTCGAGGATTATTCACCGCTGCATCACTTGAACTATTTTCATCTTTATGTTGAAAAATTAAGTTTAGCCCAGTAGACGGGAGAGCTACGCGCTGTCTCGTAGAGCAGCGTCGGGATGAGAGTCGCGGCGATGAGGAGCATCACCCTGGAACAAGGTTGCGTAGCAACGAGTGGAGTGGGTGAGCGACGAATCGCCAAATAACGTACAATTGTTCTAGCTGCAAAAAACGGCGTTGCTGGAATCTGTTGTAGCCACACCGAGGGGCATCCGGTGTCTGCGCGTGGAGGCGTACTCAATAGAGAGCCAAAGAAACGCGAGAGCTTGCGCTGTACCGCTTTGCGGTCAGCGTCGGGAGTATGTCACTATCTCTGTTTCACTAAGGTCAGGCGGATTTCTTGTTCATTAGATAAACGTGAATTTGATCATCGCCGTTTGGAGGGTGTGGCGCGACGCGCCACACCCTCCAAACGGCGGTTTTTTGTTGATAATGTTTTTTACAGCGATCGCCAGTTCAACGGGACGGTTCGTATAAGGTTTTCAAGCGATCGCCACAAAATTTCGCCAGTGCTTGTTTTCAAGGATTGGACGCAGTCTGGGCGGAGTTGATATCTGCCAATTAGAATCATTGGGCATTTTGAAAGCAGCCCTGAAAACATCATGTACCCAAAGATAGATTTGCTTGCATCATTCATACGACTTTATGACTTGGGGGTAAGAACTTTTAGATTAATTCTTCCTTTAGTCCTACCTTTTGAACGATGAACACCCATTTCAGAGAGCCTACTCTTATAAAGTGAGATGTGAGATTGATGATTTAATTAGCACAACTTGCTTTTCAGCTATTTTTTTTGATGTTTGCACTGACTCTTGGAATGAACCCTGCACCCAAATCCCGCCGCCTACAGCACTTTCCCTCAACAAGGGGAGTCCGGGAAGGGTCGAATGTGAATTTAAGAATGAATTGCTATTAGTTTTTTATCTAGTACTTGCAAATGTCTACCGATAAGTATTTTCTTAAGGTGAGAACTCACTCAAATTCAAGCTCAGCATTTCTAAAAAAACTGTATTCATCTTTAATTTCTCATAGACCATTTATACATTTTTCGGGCGATGTCATACAGCGATTCTTCTTAAGTTGCATTGCTCACTCAACTGTTAGCCCAAGTAAATTTTTTGTTTTTCCAAATTGCTGTCGATCGAGAACCTGATTGTTTTTAGGAGAGGGAATATGGCGGAAGTTATAACAAGTCTGGTTGCAAGATTTTCGAGTTATTTATGGCTGGCTCAAACTCAAGTTGTACCTGAAACATCGTTACCAGCAGCGACAACCCCAGAAGCAGCATCGGTTTTGTTTTCAGGACCACAGTTTTTTATTGCCCTCCTCTCTGGGATTCTTTTAGCCTTTGCCTTTCAGTTGGTGTTTACTAATCTCTCTGTAGCGGCTGGGATTTCTTATTTGGGGCGCAAGGGAGATCACGACGATAGCAGGCGGTCTGACGAGAGTGGCTTGTCTATCCGCAAGATTGGGATGGGTGTTGGTCTCTGGACTTTGATTACAGTGACACTTGCCCTGTTTCTGGCTTCTTTCTTAGCTGTTCAGTTGAGTTTGCTGACGAGTGCTCAATTGGGAGCGATCGTCGGTTTAGTCATTTGGGCGGCTTACTTCTCCTTGTTGATGTGGGTCAGTTCTTCCACTGTCGGTTCTTTAATCGGTTCTGTCATCAACACGGCAACGTCTGGTCTCCAGGCAATTCTGGGGACAGCAACCGCAGCAATTGGGGGTAATGTTGCTAAGCAGCAAGCCGTCTCAACCGCAGAAGCGGTTGCGGCAGCAGTGCGAAACGAGCTAGGAGCAGGTATTGATCCGACCAGCATTCGCCAATCCATTGAAGACTACATTCGTCGTATTCAGTTACCCTCGTTTGACTACAGCAGAATTCGTCAGGATTTGGAATCGTTGTTGAATGATCCAGAGGTGCAAAATCTAGCTGACGGGGATGGACTGAAGCATATTAATCGCCAAACATTTGTCGATCTGATCAGTCGGCGAACAGATTTTTCCAGCGAGGAAGTGAGTCGGCTGGCAGACCTGTTGGAAGGGATTTGGCGACAAACAATCGGTCAGCGCTCACGACGGGATCAAAATGCAGAATTGATTGATTATTTGCGATCGACCCAACCTGGGCAGGTGAAGATTGACGAATTAAATGCCAAAGTCGATCGGCTGTTGGCAGAGCGATCGGCAATAACAACTGCCGCTACAGAAGCAAACCAGAATCAATCTTCTGGGCTACAGCAGACGTTGCAATCGGGTATGAACACTCTGATTGGTTTGCTGGTAGGACGCACTGATCTCTCGGATCTGGATATTGAGCAGGTTCTACAACGGCTCAAGGCGGCTCCTGCTAAAGTGGTGGAGCAACGGGATAAGCTGGTTGGACAGTTGCAAGGAGAACCGCAAGCAGAAGTGTATAGTCCTGTCAAAACAGATGTGGAAAATTACCTGTTGAACACACCAGTTTGGCAGATGACACCAGATCGGGTCAATCAAGATTTTCGCAATCTGCTCTACGATCAGGAGTCCGATCCAAGTGCTGTTGCAGATCAACTCGTACAACTTAATCGTTCCTACTTCATTGATGTTTTAACCTCAAGGGGTCTTCTAACTCAAGACAGAATTCATCAAATTGCCAATACATTGGAAAGTGTTCGTCAAGAGGTCGTCCACAGCGTTCGCGTGGACAGAGAGCGAGAAATTGCCTCAGATCTAAAACAACGAATTGGCATTTATCTGACGCTGACTCCTAAAGAGCAACTGTTATACTCCGAAAATGGCATTCTGCCAGCATTCAGGGCACTGTTGGAGGACGGGGAAGCTGATTATGAAGTGTTACGCTTACGACTTGCACCTTATCATCGGGATGCTCTCAGGCAGATGCTTGAACAACGACAGGATATTTCCTATGACGAACGAGAAATAATCCTGAATCTTGTAGAAGCCACTCGCGATCGCGTCCTTCAAGATTCCCAATCCCTCAACGAACAAGCAAAGCAGCGTTTAGCTCATCTGCAAAGCAGACTGGAAGATTATTTGCGTAACACCGGCCGGTCAGAACTCAATCCAGAAGGCATCAAGCGCGACTTGCAATTGCTCGTTGCTGATCCCCAACTGGGCATGTCATCCCTGCGCTATCGGGCTTCTCGGCTCAATCGAGACACGCTGGTCAAATTGTTGAGCCAGCGGGAAGATTTGAATGAACAGGAAGTGAACCAGATTATTGATCAGGTTGAATCTAACTGGAATTCACTGATTCATGCTTCTCAAGTCCTGACAGTTGCAGCTAGAAATCAATATGATCAAACCCTGGCTAAAATCTCAGATTACTTACGGCGCACCAATTTAGAGGTCTTAAACCCCGAAGGTATTCAGCAGGATTTGAATACACTCCTCCATGACCCACGAGAAGGAACGTTGGCTTTGCGGCGACGGTTATCCAGAATCGATCGCGAAACCCTGGTTCGATTATTGAGCCAACGTCAGGATTTAAGTGCAGCACAAGTCAATCAGGCGATCGATAAAGTCCAAACTGCGATTCGCAGCATGACCAAAGCTCCTCGACGCTTGGCTTTGAGAGCACAACAGCAAGTGATGGGCTTTGAAGCTAGCTTAGGGGACTATCTCCGCAATACGGATAAGGAAGAGTTGAATCCAGAAGGCATCAAACGAGATCTACGATTATTGCTGGAATCACCGCAGGCGGGATTGCAGAACTTGAGCGATCGTCTCTCTCGTATGGATCGTTCCACGCTGGTCTCGTTGTTGTCTCAGCGTCGAGATATGACTCCAGAGGAAGCCGAACGAGTTGTTGCTCAGATTGAATCGGTGCGAGATCAGGCGATCGCCCAGATGCAACAGATTCAGCATCGCATTCAGGAAATTATCGATCGCATCTTTAATCGCATTCGGGATTACTTAAATGCGCTCAATCGTCCTGAACTTAATTACGACAGCCTGAAGCAAGATATCCGCACTCTGTTCGATGATCCACAAGCAGGATTTGAAGCACTCCGTCAGCGCCTCAGCCATTTTGATCGAGGGACACTCGTAGCACTGCTGAGTTCGCGTCAAGATATCTCTGAAGCTCAAGCGAACCAGATTGTTGACCAATTTGAATCAGCCCGCACTAATGTTTTACAACGGGCTGAAATGATTCAAAATGAAGCTCAGAGACGGTTGGAATCAGTGAAACAACAAGCCCAAGAGCAAATGGAAGAAACCCGCAAGGCAGCGGCAACAGCGGCCTGGTGGTTGTTTATTACTGCTATTGTATCTGCGGCTGCTTCGGCAGGAGCAGGCGCACTGGCATCGCTCTAAGTTCTCAATGTAAAATCGTTCACTACAAAGACGCAGAGACAAGCAGCAACTCTGCGTCTTTATACGTTAGGACTTACGCACTTTGTAGAAAAACCGGGATAGTTTGGGGGATTTGTGGGACGCTTCGCCTCCCACAAATCCCCCAAACTGCGTAAGTCCTATATGTCTTTAAAATCAGTCAACCGATGCTTTGAAATTGAGTCATTCTGCTCTTATACTGTTCATCGTTCTCCATCCAAACCGAATAATCCGTATGATTGTCAATCTATTAGAAAACGGCTGGGAAGTGATTTATCATCGCGCTCATGCGCTACTGGCGGCTCAAATTGCTGGACATTGGTGCAGAACCGACTCACCTGTGCGCCTTTATGAAACGATCGCCGCTATTTCCCATCACGATGATTTGGAACGCGAATGGGAGGGCAATCAACTGACACCCGCAGGCGCACCAATGGATTTCACGCTCGACCCAGAATCTTCTATTGATAAATTCAGAGAATTGATTGAAAGTGCGCGATATCGCGGCCGCTGGGTGACTTTGTTGACTTCTAAGCATATTTCTTATCTCAACCAATCCAAGTGGGGCAGTTCCACTGAATGGGATGATTTTTTGCAGGAGCAAGTTCAGCATCAAGAACGCTGGAGACAAGAGTTAGGGATTGAAAAAGACGAAGCAGAACGGGCCTATCAATTTATGCTGTGGTGCGATCGCTTGTCCCTGATCCTGGCACAGAAGCAAATCCCAGATGATCATCGCGCCCTGGAAATCACTAGTGGAATTGATGGGCAACGGTATGATGTCCGTCAGTTACCTGATGAAAAACTAACAGTTGAACCCTGGCCATTTGAATTAGATGAGTTTATGGTTAATGTTGAAGCTGTCTCTCTATCAGAATTAGCATATTCTTCCAATGAAGCATTGGTTACAGCGCTGAAACAAGCACCCGTCAAAGTCCTGGAATGGACCTTTGTGAACTCAGCTAATCCCTGAGGAGTCACTTGCAAGCTAGAGTAACATTTTGTCCAAACAACAAGGGAGTTGAAGTGTGATGCCCTCTATAACTCCCACAATTATGCAAGTCCTCCTCAAACTTCTACCTTAAGGCTCATGAAAAAAATCAGGATTAATGTACACGCTCCAGTGCTAAGGGTTACACATACCTGAAGTATCAGATCCATCTATTGGGAGAGGCTTTCATGAGCGCCGATCGGTTATGACTAAAGTATGCTGCATCTAGCCTTTATCCGATTTAGCTAGTAATCGGTTCTGTTCTAACTGACTATTTCTAAAGCTAGAGTGGCACGACGAACACATCTGTTTAGTGTTCATCAACCTGTTGAATGCTGTTCAGATGGTTATTTGTATAGGTGCGCTAATCATGTCGTCCCAATTTGCTCCGAAAACCAATCATATTCTGGCAGTTGATGACATGCCAGATAATCTTTTTCTTATCCAAACTCTTTTAGAAGGTGATGGCTATCAAGTTAGTCTTGCAGAAGATGGTGAGTCGGCTTTGAACCATGTCGAAAATAATCCACCCGATTTGATTTTGCTGGATGTGATGATGCCTGATATGGATGGGTACGAGGTGACTCGGCGCATCCGACAAAATTCTAAGTTGCCTTACATTCCAATCTTGCTAATTACAGCCCATCGCAGATCTAACATTATTGAAGGGCTAAGTGCAGGAGCAAATGACTTCATCCGCAAGCCAATTGATTTAGATGAACTGCTGTCACGAGTGCGCTCACTTCTGTGTCTCAAGCGGGATGTTGATCAACAACAAAAGAACGATCGCGAAGTTCTGTCCCCTGCTCAGCCATAACCTCCCCTCCTTTTGGAAGATGAAAAGATGATATGTAAATTTTAGTTTTGTATTAGCTGACTAATCTTTAGAGTAACAGTAATGCAAACATACGATGTCATCATAATTGGAGCAGGACATAATGGATTGGTTTGTGCTGCTTATCTGCTAAAAGCAGGTTACACGGTTTTGCTGTTAGAAAAGCGCCCAATTCCTGGGGGTGGGGCAACAACCGAAGAGAGTATGCCAGAGGAGGCTCCTGGCTTTAAGTTCAATTTGTGTGCAATCGATCATGAATTTATTCATCTTGGTCCTGTTATAGCAGAATTGGAACTTGAGAAGTTTGGCTTAGAGTATCTTTATTGTGATCCAGTCGTATTCTGTCCCCATCCTGATGGCAAATACTTTTTGGGACACCGTTCAGTCGAGCAAACTTGCGCTGAAATTGCTCGTTTTAGTTCTCGTGATGCCCAACGATACAGTGAGTTTGTGGACTTCTGGCAACGGCTGCTCCATGGCATTGTTCCTTTTTTCAATGCTCCTCCTAAATCGATTGTTGACATCTTGGGCAATTACGATTTGCCCAAGCTTAAAGATCTTTTTTCTGTCATCGGTTTATCGAATCAAACTCTAGATTTAATCCGCACAATGCTGACCAGTGCGGAAGATATGTTGAATGAATGGTTTGACTCCGAATTCTTAAAAGCACCTCTGGCCCGACTTGCTTCAGAATTGGGAGTGCCACCCAGTCAGAAAAATCTATCCATTGGAGCTATTATGATGGCAATGCGGCATCATCCTGGCATGGCAAGACCACGCGGTGGAACGGGAGCACTGACCAAAGCACTGGTCAATTTGGTTAGTCATCTGGGCGGCAAGATTCTGACAGATCAACCTGTGGAAAAGGTATTAATTGACGATGGCAAAGCCGTTGGGGTGCGAGTGGCTAACGGGGTTGAGTATCGAGCCAAGCGGGGAGTCATTTCTAATATTGATGCCAAGCGGTTATTTCTCCGGTTAATTGATCCCAGTGATGTAGATAGCGCTGATTCTGATTTACGAGAGCGATTAGAGCGGCGCATTGTTAACAATAATGAGACGATTCTTAAAATCGACTGTGCTTTATCGGAACTCCCTCGGTTTGAACATCATCAACACCAAGATCAATACTTGATTGGCTCTGTACTCATTGCAGATTCAGTAAAACAAGTTGAAATTGCTCATCACGACCCCGAAATCGGTAGGATTCCGGATGCTGATCCATCAATTTATGCTGTTGTGCCAACCTTGCTAGATCCTTCAATGGCTCCACCCGGAAAGCACACTTTATGGATTGAATTCTTTGCTCCCTATAAGATTGCAGGTCTGGAAGGAACAGGACTACACGACACAGGGTGGACAGCGGAATTGAAGAATAAAGTGGCCGATCGCGTTATTGACAAACTCGCAGACTATGCGCCCAACTTGAAGCAATCTATCATTGCTCGACGGGTCGAAAGTCCGGCAGAGTTAGGAGAACGGTTAGGCTCATACAATGGCAACTATTACCACATCGATATGAGCTTAGAGCAAATGTTGCTCTTCCGGCCGCTTCCGGAACTAGCGAACTACACCACACCTATTAACGGACTCTTCCTTACAGGTGCAGGCACCCATCCCGGTGGTTCCATTTCAGGAATGCCAGGGCGTAATTGTGCTCGTGTGTTTCTGCGATCGCAACAACCAATCGCTCAAACGCTGAAAGATATGGGAAGTTCCTTGAAATCAACAGTCGAATCGGTTTTCAAATCTTGAGGAGCCGTTGAGATTGACCAACTTGTGGGGTGCTGTTAGCTTTGGCTTGATGCACCTCTCTGATCTGGTGCATCAAGCCAGTACTAACATACCTGATTGGTTTCAGGTGGCAAAAACTTTTTCCAAAAAAGCAGTAATTTGATTCCAGGCGCGATCGGTCATTACAGGGTCATAACGATGGCCGTCGTCACGCATGAAAGTATGATCTGCATCGTAAACAACAATCTCATGAATTACATGATTTTGTTCTAATGTATTAATGATAACTTGGCGACCCTCTTCAGGAACATGAGGATCAATTGAACCAAAGATCATCAATACATTACCTTTGATTTCATTAAACCGCTTGAGAGTGTCTGCTATTCCCCGCCCTAGCTTACCACTGTGAATTCCTGTAGGATAACAACAAACCGCTGCTTTAACTTCAGGCTGAAAAGCAGCTCGAAAAGCCAGATGTCCCCCAATGCAAAAACCCATCGTCCCCAATTGATGAGGGTTAACCATTGAGTCCGTACTCAGGAGATCTAACACTGCTTTGGCATCGGCATCATAATGGGAAATTTCAGTCCGTCGAGCCGCATCATTGCCCCGCATCCGACCTAAATCGTCCGGTTCAATCACAGTGCCGACTGGCTCTAAGCGATGAAAGATTTCAGGAGCAGCGACGACATAACCATACCCCGCTAGATGATCAGCTAATCGAGTGATTGGACTCCCTAATTGGTAAATATCCGAATAGAACAAAATTCCGGGATACCGCCCAGGAACTTTGGGCGCGGATAGATAGACTCGCATCAAGCTATCATCTACCGTTAAACTCACATTTCGCTTAGTGATTTGCACTCCTGTCACCTCTTCTGAATCATCATTCAGTTAACCTTGACACCACAAGGTGCTGCACCTCTATATTGTCTAAGATGTTGAGCAATTTGCAAGTCGTGAAGATTACTTGAACTGCGATCGCCGCTCTCCCCCAGTAACCATATGTGGAACGAGTGCATCCCACTTTTGTAAAAACTCAATTTTGCGAGTGGCGCGGGCGCAGCCCGCGCCACTCGCAAAATCGGGATACACTCGTGTGGAACTCTAACAAAGAAAAATACGTCTCAAAACTCAATGGCAGCTTGAAAGTTCTATTATTTCAAGACAAGCAAGAATATTTGTTCAAACTGAACAGATAAAAAAATCTCGCCAGTTTAATATTTGGGGTCGCGTTAGTTTTGAGCAGAATTAAATCTGAAAAAACCAAGAATTAATGTATGCCAATTAAGCTCAGGTTCTAAAATTGGCTGTAATTTAAGTTAGGCAATTGGAGTTTTCCGGATGATTTTTATGAAGTTTATGCAAAGTTTATCGACTCAAAAAGCTTTATACCAAGGAAGTGAATTACACTGCTGAACAAGGTTAACTTTTTCAGTTTATAAGGGTGATATGGTGCAGAATACTATTGGTGATTTGCTCGGCGAGAGGTTTAAGTTAAGATTACTTCCTGGCAATACTGGTATTGTTTGCTTGCTTCGTTATCATTGTCTGGAAGTTCTTACCCATAACTGCTTCTTCTGGATGAAATGGCACATTTTAAGTGTTAAAGAGGATGGGGTAGGTAGAAGAAGAGTTCGCACAAACTTTGTGCTGAATAGGCTTACAGTTTACTCAAGCAATTTTCCTAGTTATTTGAATTGCGTCAATTTCTCCACTGAGTGGGCTTGTTGCGGCTAATAGTTTGAGCAAACAAATTAGTAACATTTCATTGTAACCTTATTGGTTATTATCCAGAAATTCTCCCGGCTCGTTCCGCTCCCTAATTCGAGTTGGAATAGAGAATTTCTAAAGTATTTCACTCTCCTGCCCTCTCCCATGATTAGCTCTGATGTAGGTTAGATTGCTTGATTTCAAGACCTCCAGCGTCAAACGTAAGATTGGCTTTTTTGCTGTTTTCTGAGTCCAAAGTATTCACAAATAGATTGTGAACCAGAGGGTGGAGTGCTTGCTTCCTACGCAGGTTTCTACTGCTCCCTAAAGTAACAGTAGAAACGCTCAGATCAGGCTTCTGTTTGCCTAAAGTGCCTGTTGAACTAATTTGATGCAAATTGATTGCTGCGTCTAGCTCTTAAGTAGCATCCTGGCAATTGTTTGAATGATCTGCGCGATTTCCAACTTTGAGGTAGTCAGCAAACCTTACAAGCGCAAAAATGCTGATTCGTTTCTGCTGTCCTCACAGCATATTAATTGATATTGTAGGAGATTTTGCGGTGACATCCTTTGACTTTACAGATCCTTCACTCTTTTATGTATTGTTGATAGCGACGATCGCTGGACTGCTCTCTGCACTGCTGGGTATTGGGGGAGGTCTCTTGTATGTACCAGCGATGACCCTTTTAGGAGCGACCCCAACGCAAGCTGTAGCGACAAGTTTGGTTGGTATTGCCTTTGGTGCAGTTTCAGGAACGATTCAAAACTGGCGCACAAAGCATCTCAATTTGGAACAGGTGGCGCTTTTAGTTCCTCCTGCAATGTTGACCGCAGAATTAGGAGTCTGGGCTGCCAATGTTTTACCATCAGCGGTGATTTTGGTAGGCTTCTCAAGCACATTAGTTGCAACGACGTTTCTTATGAATTTGAAGCGAAAGCTGGTAAAACAGCAAGTTTATCTCCCAGAACCAGTCCAGGTTGCAGTTGGTGGAAGTGCTGGAGATTTCAATGCTAGGGCAGATTTTGCAGAAGCCATCCAGTTGAAACCTCGTATTATTCAAACCCAGTTGATTGGGTCGCTAGCCGGAGTGATGTCAGGGCTTTTAGGGGCTGGAGGAGGAGCAGTCATGGTGCCTCTGCAAATGTTGTTTCTGGGAGATTCGGTTAAAACAGCAGTGCGAACTAGTTTGGGCGCGATCGCCTTCATTTCACTATACGGCGTGGGAAGACATGCTCAATCTGGCAATGTGCAATGGTTAGCGGGACTTTATTTGGGACTGGGTGGGTTGGTAGGAGCGCAACTGGGTGTTCGTCTGCTGCCTAAACTGCCAGATCAAGCTGTGATTTGGCTCTACCGTATGTTAGCGATATCTCTGGCAATTTACATGTTGACCAAAGCGATCGCTCTACCCCAGTAATACTTAAGTCTTAAACTAGTAGGCTGAGGCACAAATAAACCTCCCTTGCTTAGCCTGAAAGCTAGCCAAGGGGCTTAAGCCCCTTGTTCAAGGGTGGATGAACTTACGCCCTAGCCTACTAGCATCTCACTGAGAACTACAGGTTGAGTGCATCCCACTTTTGTCATCTTCTAAACCCGATTTTGCCAGTGGCGCAGCCCCCACCACTCGCAAAATCGGGATACACCCTGGAGGTTGTCTCGCAGGAAATCTTCCAGTTCCCAGAAGTTACTTTTTCCAGTTTGCTTAATTTTGTAAAGATCTTGCCAAGATGAATGCTTCATCTTGCCAAATCTGGAGTGCTTCATAGAATATGATGAATGGAGTAGTTGTTCAGATCAATCACATCAATACCATTAAAGCGCTGCTGGTTAATCCCTTCTTGTTGCAGAAATTTAGTTAGTTTTAGCAGTGCCATGTTCCTGGTTTGGTTTCGTGATCATGTTTTTCTTAACAAAGGGTGGTTTACCTTTGTGCTTTGCAACTTCGATTAAAGACTTCTCTAAGCATTTTTTCATTAATATCTACCGATTCTCATCAGAAGATACTTGTAATTGCTTCAAAGTCTTGGCTCTTTGAAAAGGCCCCGATTTAGTTGGGCACTGATGCCTCACGTCTAGTTCACTATATATTAAGCATTAGGACTTACAGCTTTTGCTAAGACATCACTCATGCTCTGTTCCATATCTGAAGATGTTTCCATTCAGAAATCTTCAAATTATTAAAATCTTAACTAAATTTCCTATTAAACAGGAACTTCTACATCGAAAAAACATTCTCATATTCTGTTGAGACAGGTGAGTAGGCTTTCTAGAAACGCATTTGTACTACATTCTGGTTATAGCAGTTCTATGTTATCCGTGAACCGTGCCCTTAACCAACAAAGCATTAAAACCCTAGTCTATTTATGATTCAAACTAGGTCGCTATAGCCCTTTTCCTCCAAACTACTCCTACGTTGAAAACTGTCTGAAGCTTGAGTGACAGAACTTTTAATAAGCTTCTACTGAAACGTCAAAATTGAATTGCTTCTCCAAATTAGTGTGCGTTTATTTAGTATAACTACCAGTAAAACTGACATCACTTTAGGAGGGTAAGCTCTTGATCCAGTAGTTCTTCACTCCTTCAAGAATTGCTAACTTCCCTAGCGCAAACTATTTTTGAGATTTTCGATGGCTTGCCATAGATGAATTCAATGATTACCAAAAGTCTGGCTTCTCGCATTAACAATACAATTGTTTTAAGACATACTCAATCTCTGAGCACGTTGCAACAGCTTCGTTTTACTGGTCGTCTCATTTTGACCAGTTCCGAAGGGCAGCAGTGGTTCTTTCAATTCTCTCAAGGTAAGATTGTGTATGCAACTGGCGGAGAACACTTGATGAGACGTTGGCGCAGAAACATAGCAGTTTTTTGCCCTCGTGTGCCTTCCCATCGAATTGCCTTACAATGTGATTTAGCCAATCAAGCAGCACAATACAACGTAAATTGGGAATACACGTTATTGCATCTCTGGGTCAAACAGAACAAAATTACAACAGAACAAGCCGATCGCCTGATTCGTTCCGTCATAGCTGAAGTAATTTTTGATGTTGGCCAAGCATCAGCGATTCGGGAGCAAATTGTGTCCAGTTCTTTTGCAACAACACAGCTTGGTTTAATTGAAGTAGGAGAAGCGATCGCAGAAGCGCAGGAATTATGGAACGCCTGGCAGACAGCTAAATTGGGGATGTATTCCCCCAATAGCACCCCCGTGATTGTAGAACCTCATCAGCTTCAACAATACAGTTCACCTACGTTTTATCGAATGCTAGCAGGTCTCTTGAATGGTCAACATACCCTCCGAGATTTAGCTTTACAAACTCAGCATAATGTTGTGGCGGTGACTAGTTCGCTAGTCCCTTATATCCGGCTAGGTTGGATAGATTTACGAAAAACTCACGATTTATCTTCACCAACTTATAAATTTGACATTTCAGAACCATCATCTCCCATCATCGATACTTCCAAAACTTTGATAGCTTGTGTTGATGACAGTTTACAAATTCGTGAAATGATGGGAACATTGCTACGTTTAGCAGGCTATCAATTTCTTGGGATTAGTGATGGTTTACGAGCGCTTGCTACTCTGCTTACCCGTAAACCCGATTTAATTTTCCTCGACTTAGTTATGCCTCAAATCAATGGACATGAAATCTGCAAGCAACTCCGCAAAATTTCTTACTTTCGCCATACTCCCATTATTATTCTGACGGCAAATGATGGACTGGCGAAACGTCTAGAGTCCAATTTCGTAGGAGCGACAGAGTTTTTGACCAAACCTTTAGATGCTGACGCAATTCTGGGTGCAATTCAGCAGCATCTTCAGCAAAATATTGTATAGCATGAGTTGCAAATCAAAGTTCTCCTAATTTGAATAATTGGTCAACAGACAACAATCATAGAGCAACTTTTCTAGTTGCTCTGTACGTCACAAAATAGAGTCTGGACAAATTGAGTTCTCTTTTGACTATTCAAAAGAGAATTTACAGGCACAATCCACTTTTCTTGATATTCATTCTACTGATTTTGGAGATAGATACTATGGGAACTGCATTAGTTGTTGAAGATTCTCTGACAGATATGCAAATTCTGACTCGCTGTCTGCAACAAGAAGGGATTACCGTTTTAATGGCCCAAAGTGGAGAGGAAGCGATCGCCACGATTACTCGTCAAAAACCGGATGTTGTTGTTTTAGATGTTGTTCTGCCGGGTTGCAGTGGATTCGAGGTATGTCGTCAACTCAAAACAGAGAACAATACTAGCAATATCCCTGTGGTCATTTGTTCTACCAAATCAGGCAAGATGGATCGCTATTGGGGAATGAAGCAAGGAGCCGATGCTTACTTAACTAAACCCATTGATCAGGAAGAATTTGTGCGTACAGTTAAACAATTGCTCAAGTAATAAAATAATTTCAATCAATCATGGCAATGCATTGAATGCATCCTACTTTTGCAATCTTCTAAACTCGATTTTACGAGTAGCGGGGTCTTATTCACAAAATTAGGATGCATCCTCTGCAAACATACTCTGATATTTGATTCTTTGAAGAGTAAAAAGCTTCGCATTGATTCTTCCAAATTAGAAGATCGTGTCTTTTTGCAATTAGTATATTGAGCTACTTTTGTTCAGGTTGTTATTAGCATACTCGGTCGAGTTTACACTAACTTCATATAAACGTTGCGAGATTATATTAGAGATTAATAATTAAATTCCTGTATTCGTTTATAGTGAAAAAGACGAAAGCTTAGGGTTGATAATTCACGGGTGATTGTGATTGCCATAGTCTTGTTAACTTGAAAAAATTAGTTCCCCAAGGAGTTATCTACCCAATGGATCATCAAGTTCAAGTTTTGCCAAAGCCTCAAGTTCAAGTTCCGTCTGTGACCAACTTAACAGTTGAAGAGCATATTCGCGTGATTCCACAAGCTCAATGCCGGCTTGAATATGGCGAGGGATTGGAGCGTTTAATCGCGATTTCGCCCGATCAAACACAACAGTCAAACATCTACATGTGCAGTGTGCGAATTCCACCAGGTGCAGAAACGACAGAAGTTCACTGTCACAATAATACCCACACTGCTATATACATTGAGCGTGGTGAAGTGGTTGTGTATTACGGTAAGAAGCTTGAGCATAAAGTGGTTGCAAAACAGGGTGAATTCATTCACATTCCACCCGGCGTAATCCATTATCCTGTCAATGAAACAGAAGAGGATATGGTGGCGATCGTCAGCCGGACACCAGCGAACCAAACGACGACAACGTTCAATATCCCTCTGCCTGAGATTCCGGCTTTGAAAAAGTAAGCTAGTTCTGATCTGTTTTTTCTAGATTGCCAACGTGAGGTCGCTTTAACAGTTCTGATATGAGCAACCCTAACTTTCGTCACTCCGTGTTTCAAGCGATTTGATTGTTGCAAGTGCTGTGCGTAAAGAGTAGTGATATTCACTACTCTTTTTTAGTAGCTTCTCACGATGTGACACCAATTTAAATTGCGATCGCTACAGATTACCCCACCGCCTACGGCTCCTCCCCTTGGCAAGGGGAGGTTGGGAGGGGTGTGACCTGTCAGGTTTACCAATCAAATTGGTATGAGTTCGATATCGCTGTTTAAGGTCTGTGGTGCGTCGCGCCGCAGACCTTAAACAGCGGTTTTTCGAGAATTGCTTAACAGTTTAATGAATCCTTACATAAATCCGTATTTCACCTATTAGCTTATATAGACAAAACATGTTTAGCTAGTAGTAACGACTATCTCAAAAATTATCAAGGTGTGGTTTCTACCTTTGCCTAAGGGCTGATCGTCTACCACTACAAGACTGATGAAACTAACCAGGTTATGGTGACACCAGATAGTTGAGCCGCTTTAATTTTGCAGGTTAACCGAGCTATTTGTATAACCCTCAGATAGAGCAGAAAAGACCTCTAAGGTAATTATCTGCTCTTGTGTTCCTCTATTGAGGAATTGCCCACAAACTAACTTTTGGATGGCAGTCGTCAGAAACAATGTCTTATGTTTTTTGATTAGCTAGATAGAAATAAAGAGGGTATTGCCCCCTTGAAGGATAATTTTGACGTGAAATTGCAATACCCCAGTTCAATCGTTGTTGAGTGCAGCAACGCCAAGTTGCCGAGCTTTTATTTAGGAGAATGCGATTTTTGCCATGACTCAAATTCCTTCTAACTTTACCAATCAAGACTCTACACATTATTCATCAAATTCTCATAATTCCCAAACTGTGGAGCCATCTGTGACCGTTTCTTCTCCAGCTTCATCGAAACCTTCATCCACGCAGCAAACAACCATGCCGACTCAAACAGGAGAGGTTAAATCCGTTAGCCAACCTGTTCAACCTTCTAGAAGATCTCTCCGTCCCTTCAGAAGGATGGGCATTAGAGCTAAGACGACTTTGCTAGCAATTACTGTGGGTACGATTCCTGTACTGGTTGTTGGTGGACTAGCCACTTACCTGGCAAACCAAACCATTACTCAAGAAACGTTGGAAGATAAACAAGCGATCGCTTTGGAAATTAGTAACCAGGCAGAGTTTTTTATTCGAGGACGACTGGAAGATGTGCAGGCGATCGCTTCCTCACCCATCATGACAGATGCTACAGTCCGTGGAGCGACTCCTACCCAAGATATCATCGACTATATTGACGGCTATGTTGAACGAGATTCAACTTACTCTGTAATTGCCGCCGCCGCCCCAGATGGTGCATTTGGTTTCATTGGAGAAAACAGAACCCCTTTGAGAAATAGCTCTGCTGAATATCCTCCAGAGGTTGACGCACCGGGGGCTAAACCTTTGGTCGAACGCAATCTTCCCTATTTTTTGGAAGCTCGGAAAACTTTAAAGCCTGCGGTGACACCCCTACGACTGTCTACCACGGAAGGGCGCTCCAGTTTTTACATGGCTGCACCTGCGCTCGACTCAGCAGGGAAACTAGCTTACGTCATTTTTAGCCGCACCTATGCCGATGAAATTTCACGGCTGATTAATCAGCGAGTCGTTCGCTTCTTCACAGGAACGGGTGAAGATGCTCAAACTTATGACTTTAGAATCATCGACCACGGCAAAGCGTACTACGAAGGAACAGAAGAGAATGCAGAAGAAATTCCTTCCACTCGGATTGAAATCGATGGTAAATCAGTCAAAATCGATGGGGAAGAGTTTCAACCTGACGGCAATATTACAACGCGGGAAAACCGCATCTTCGTCTCAAATAGTAATGAAGAACTAGATCAGGAAATTCAGTCTATCTTTCCAGAATACCAGCAATTACGAGACAGCCAGCAGATTTCAGCGACCAGGGCAGTTTCTCAAAAAGATGGTAAAGAATATTTGCTTGCTTACGTGCCCTTACCCTCTGTTGAAGGCTTATCGGTGGATTGGGGAATTTTAGTAACACAACCTACTTCAGTTGCTTTTGCTCCACAGCGACAACTGCTGCTGACCTTGCTGCTGGGGACGATCGCTACAACTGCCATAGTGTCTACAATCGCTGTCATCGCAGCAAATCGTGCCACCCGTCCATTATTAGCAGCAACAGAAGCCGTAGAAAAAATTGGACAGGGTGAGTTAACAACTCGTGTAGAAGTAGTCGGTGATGATGAGTTAGCCGTATTAGGAGCAAATATTAACCGGATGGCAGAGCAGATTAAAGATCTGCTAGAAGACAAACTGGCTTCGGCTGAACAAGCCCGTCTGAACTTCCTGACCGGTGTGACAGGTTCAGATATCCGCAGTACCCAGGATTTGGAAAATGCCTTGAGCGCTGCTTTGCAAGTTGCTCGCGAGGTGTTAAACGCTGACCGCGTTGTTATCTATCGTTTTAATCCCGATTGGAGTGGTGCGGTAACAGCAGAGTCAGTGGTGCAAGGATTGCCCTCCTCTCTGAATCGGAATATTGAAGATGCCTGTATTCCTGAAAACTTGTTGGCTGCTTATCGACAGGGGCGGGTTGTGCCCACTCGTGATGTTTTCGATGCTGGATTGCATCCAAAGCATCTACGGTTGATGGCGGAATTAAGCGTGCGAGCAAATTTGGTTGTGCCGATTGTAGTAGGCGAACGATTGTTTGGATTACTGATTGCTCATCAATGTTCTGGTCCACGCGATTGGCAAGAATCTGAAATCGCTTTCCTCCGTCAGTTGGCGGCTCAATTAGGACTCGCGATCGACCGGGTTGTCTTCCTGGAACAGTTAGAGCAGGTGGCAGAAGAGCAACGCCATTTGAAGGAGGGACTGCAAAATCGTGCGCTAGAATTGCTCATGGAAGTTGATCCAATCAGTAAAGGAGATTTAACCGTTCGCGCTAAGGTAACGGCTGATGAAATTGGCACTATTGCCGATTCTTATAATGCAACGGTTGACAGCTTACGAAAAATTGTCACCCAGGTGAAAACAGTAACCGAACGAGTGGTTGAAACGGCGACAATCAGTGAGGTATCTGTACAAGACCTATCGGAGGAAGCCCTACGCCAGTCTGAAGAAATTGCCGCAGCGTTGCAACAGGTTGAAGAGATGGCCACCGCTGTTCAAGCCGTTGCGACAAACGCTGAACAGGCAGAACTGGCCGCCCAACAGGCAGCCAAGACTGTGTTGGAAGGAGATTTAGCGATGAACCGCACGGTAGACGGAATCCAGACAATTCGTACAACTGTGGCAGAAACCGCAAAGAAGGTGAAGTATCTGGGTGAATCTTCTCAAAAGATTTCTACCGTGGTTGAACTGATCAGTGCTTTCGCGGCGCAAACCAATATGCTGGCTCTGAATGCTTCAATCGAAGCATCGCGTGCAGGTGAAGAAGGACGAGGATTTGCTGTGGTTGCGGCCGAAGTGCGATCGCTGGCTCAACAGTCTGCTAAAGCAGCGGACGAAATCCGCAAGTTGGTTTCCAGCATCCAGTCCGAAACCAATGAAGTAGTTTCTGCGATCGAGGTAGGTACGGAACAAGTAGTCATGGGTACAAAGCTCGTGGATGAAACCCGGCAAAGCCTGAATAAGATTACCGCTGCCAGTGCCGAGATTGCAACTTTGGTTGAGGCGATCGCCCAAACCACCGTGGTTCAATCGAAAGCCTCTGAAACTGTAACTCAGAAGATGAAGGATGTGGCAGAAATTGCTCAAAAGACATCGATTGAGGCCAGTCAGGTGTCTGCTTCGTTTGAACAGTTGCGTGAGGTAGCGACAACGCTGCAAGCAGGTGTGGGTCAATTTAAGGTGAACTAATTGGGCATTAGAGAAATTATTTTGTGGCAGTGTCGTGCCACAAAGTAATTTCTCCCGCATATCATTCCAACTGGAGGCAACCGCTAAGCGTATGAAAGAAGAATTTTGGGCAATTTCAACGAATGCTGATTCAAATACTTTACCTATTAAATTAATGAAGTATTAACCGAATCATAGAACTTTGCTTACTTAGAAAAGGTTTAGCATATAATATACTAGACACATTGCTCCTCTTATGAAGAATGTACTCATTTGCACTTTTAGGAACAATGCATTAGTTGTGGATTAGTCTCTGGTGCAAGGAAATTTTGGCTGAACTGTTCAAATTCAGAAATTTTTGCTATCTACCGCATTGATTGGAGCTTCAGTGAATTAGCAAGCACTAAACATTGATCGAAGGCAACTGGTCTGAATGCAACCAAGTTTATGTGGTTGGGTGATATGAAATGCTGCAATGAATTTTACAATTAATGGTTTAATGCAGCCAGTCACATTTTATTAATGGAATTAGTCAGGATCTCAAGTGTGTTAGGCGGGATGACACGCCTCATTCACTCTACTGATAACCCTACTATTGTAATACCATTTTGGGTGATATGTGCATGATTTCAATTACCAGAACGGTTAGCTGGTCAAGCATTCTGCAATCCAAAATCGGAAATCTAAAATCCAAAATGGTATAAGTAGTGATTTGACTCTGTAAGTTCATTCATCTTTATAGGAGAACCAGAACATGGGAACGGCATTGATTGTTGAAGATTCTTTAACTGACATGCAAATCTTCATTCAATGTTTGCAACAAAGTGGTATTAATGTTGCAATCGCACATTCTGGTGAGGAGGCGATCGCAGCCATCAATAGACAACAACCTGATGTTGTCGTCCTTGATGTAGTTTTGCCAGGGTGTAGCGGGTTTGAAGTTTGTCGAGAACTCAAGGGCAATACAAACACTAGCCACATCCCTATCTTGATTTGTTCCACAAAAAGCACCGAAATGGATAAATTTTGGGCGATGAAGCAGGGAGCAGATGCCTATTTACCCAAACCGATTGATCAAGAAGCATTTGTGCGTGTTGTTAAGCAGCTAATTAAGCAATAACTTTTTCTTACAGAGCCATGTCCGCATCATTCAATCAATCAGACTCGCAGATTCTTGCTGTGTCATCGCAAGAAGTTATGCCCTCTTCAGACACTATGCGAGAGGAAGAGTTTTTGCGACTGCATCTGGTTCCCAATACCAGCATATTGCTTCCTATTCAACAGTTGGTGGAGGTTTTGAAAATTCCAACTGACGCAGTTGTACCTATTCCTCATCTACCAACATGGGTTATGGGGGTATATAACTGGCGGGGTGAAATTCTTTGGGTTGTCGATTTAGGACACCTTTGCGGTCTCACACCCTGGTATCAGCAGGCGAGTAATGTCTCAATCCACTCAGCCGTCATCTTACAGGCTGGTGCCCGAAATGCTTCCAGCTTATCTAAAGGAAAAACTTTGGGACTTGTGGTGCATCGAGTAGAGGATATTGAGTGGTGCAGCACTGACTTAATTCAATCCCTGCCATCCTTTAGTATTAATGCTCAAATGGAACGTTTATTACGTGGCTATTGGTGGAAATCACACGATGATATGCTTGCCATCCTGGATGGTGAGTCTATCTTCAATGTCATGCCTGCGTGACGATGATAAACCAGTTCCCACCACCACCAAAGCAAATAAGCGGAGATTTAATGTGTCTTTAGTTAAAGAAAGATCAACCGAAACTGACTGGAAATCTTCACACAAAAAATCTATCGGTTTCACACTTGCCACCTATATGTTTTGTGGCACCTTTATTGGATTAGGTGCAATGGCATTCTTATTTTACCAAGCATTAGAAAAACAAGCAGCAGCAGCGATTCAAAGTCATGTAACTACAAAGGTTGGACAGATTGAGAAAAGCTTGGCTGAAGTCGAACAAACTGCAATTAGTTTCTCCGCAGCAGTTCAAACACTACAGCAGAAAGGAGTTCAGAATCCGGAAATCTATCAAGAATTACTCTTTAGCTTTTTTAAGCAACGCCCAGAGGCAACATTAGGTCTTGGGTTTGGTCAAACACCATATGGTATCTTATCCGGTCGCCAGTGGTATTACCCCTCTTACTCTTTAAATCAAGGAGCGCCAGATCAAGTTGGTCAGTTGTTACCTCCTCCTTATGAGGAAATTCGTTTTTCAGAATTGTTTAAGGAAGACAATTATCCTGAGCAAAACTATTACAAGACTGCGGTGAAGCTGAAAGAAGCAATTTGGTATGAATCATATCAACGTTATGGAGTCACCACCACCACCTATGCACATCCTATTTTTAATAGTGCGAATCAACTAATTGGGATTACAACGTTAGATATTAATGAAAAGGCGATCGCAGATCAAGTCGAAGAACCTGTCCTTAATGGACAAGGTTACTATGCCATTCTCAGTGCTCAAGGGAAGGTTGTGGTCTACCCCCCCGATACTCAAAAAGCCAAAGAATTGACAAACTACAAAGATATCCCTCAACTTGCTGCTCTCTGGCCAAAACTGGAAAAGGATGGAACAGGACTGGTGCAGTTAAACGGAACATACTGGGCTTACCAACCGATTGCAGGGACAAATTGGATGATGCTGGCAGCAGTTCCTAAATCGGCGGTTTTAGCACCCATATTGATGATGCTAGTCAGCGGTGTCTTGGTCGCTGGACTAGTTTTAGTGTTTGTTGTTGTGGTCTTTGTGCGGCAACTCAATCGTCGATTACGACCAATTCTACAGGAGTGTCGTCAATTGACAGAGAATGTTATTCCCCTGCAATTGCAAAATCTGGGAACTTTTCGGAGCGAAGAGAACAAGAAAAACCTCAACCAAGAAAATTTAGATGAAATAGAAATCCTGGCAATTTCTTTTCGAGAATTAATGGGGCAATTGCGGGAATCTTTCCAGGCATTAGTAGAAACTAATAACTTGATGAAGACTACCGACAAAGAGTTAGAGATACGAGTTGAAGAGTCCACTGCTGAATTAAGGCAAGCAAAGAATGTGGCTGAACAGGAGAAGCAAATATTACAACGCCGGGTTTTAGAATTTCTGCAAGAATCTGATGCGATGAGTAAGCAAAACTTGACTCTCAGAGCAACCGTCCAGTCTGATGAAATTGGCATTATTGCTGATCATTACAACTCTCTCTTGCGGTACTGGCAGGCAATGATGCGGCAGATTCAAGATAATTTAAACCAAATTGTTATGTCTGCAAATGAAAACATTTTTGCCATGCCTGGGTTGTATCAAGAAGTCATTCAGCAATCTACACAAATTCCAATTGTTCTGGAGCAAGTTGAGCAATTAAGTCAAGCAATCAGTCTCTTGATGCTGAAAGCCCAGCAAGTGGAAAATCACCTATATCAGGTTTCTGCCAGTGCCGAGGTAGACGAAGCCATTGAGGTCATCTTACAAACCATTTCGAGTCAAACTCAGACGATTAGTTCGGTGTTAAAAACGATGAAAAATCTAGCAGCAACAGCACGTAAATCCTCAACAGAGGTGGATTTGATTTCTACCAAATTTGAGGAATTACGGTCAATCGCCCAAAAGCTGCAAACAGAAATCAGCCAGTTTAAGGTAGATTAGGTGGCTCTTTTGAACATGTATATAAACCAATATCAACATGGTTGGCAAAAGTTACAGCCATTTGATAGTAAACTAGGGCACCTTTAATGAGGAATTATGTATAATTTTGAACACTTTACACGCGAAGATATGTATCAATGTGCCATTGCCCTTCGCAATATCAATGCTGGTGCTAACAGTATGGAGGAGATAGCTCAGCGAATGGTTCAATATCTTTATGATAACATTATCAACTTAAAGACTGGAGCATCTGCCTGTGCGCTTGTGCGCTTTTTCAGAACTTATTCATATCAAAACCTGAATCAGGACCTTCAACAATCTGCTGTTAAAATCTTAAATAACCGTTATATTTTATCAACGGTTAAATGTTTAACTTTATTGGCAACAGTAGGTGATGAACCCCAATGGAACTCAAGACAGACATCAGTAGGACATCAAGCAATTCCACTGCTTGATAGAAACTTTGTTGAAAGAGCACCGATGATCTTTGAATTGATTAAACAATTTGGACTGGATGTTGATGCCGTTTTAGAACCCAATCCAGCTATACTTATGAGTATGGATGTAACCACATTCAGTGTATTCTATGTGCCTGATGCAGTTAACAGTGCTTTCATCCCTGCTCAGCAGGAATTTGTCATTCCCTACGGGATCAAATCGGTTTTAGGATTTGGTGGTATTCTACCCTGTGGCAATCTATTTGCAATTATTCTGTTTGCCAAAGTTTCAATTTCTCCTGATACTGCTAACTTGTTCAAGTGGATATCTGCCTACGCCAGAATTGCAGCAGCTTCTTTAAATCAAGAACGTGCTTTACCCAACTCTAAAATTCTCATTAGACCTCAAATATAAGATAATTTCTTCTGATTTCTCTTCTTAAACAATCATGGCGATCAATCCCAGTATCCGTGACCAGGCTTATCAATTTTTTGTAGAGGAAGCGTTGGATCTTTTGCAAATCCTGGAAACAGGGCTGCTTACATTGAGCCAAGAACGCAGCACCGCGAAGGTGCATCACCTAATGCGGGCGGCTCATTCTATCAAAGGAGGAGCAGCCAGTGTGGGTCTGGAAGCGATCGCCAGTTTATCCCACCGCTTAGAAAATATCCTCAAAGCCTTCTATAGTGAAACTTTGACGATTGATGCAGCATTAGAGGATCAACTACTACACGCCTATGATTGTTTGCGGCTGCCATTAACAGAACAAATTACATCTGGTCATTTCAATGCTGAACAAGCCCTAGCGATCGCTGAACCTGTGTTTCAAGCCCTGGAAGAGCGATTAGGAGAAGCATTTCATCAAGTTGATGCCTACATTCCCAGTTCCGCTGACTTGGGCGTGAATATGGTCACTTCTATCTTAGAAGTGGATGTAGCTCAGGGATTAGACCAACTCACAGCAATTATTGCCCGCCCTCAAGATTATGAATTTGTAGGAGAATTAAGAGCACAAATTGAAGTCTTTTTGGGCTTTGCTGAACTGCTCAGCTTACCAGACTTTGGCCGAATTGCTGAAGCTGCCCAACAGGCCCTTGATAGCAATCCACATCAGGCTCTCAAGATTGCACAGTTAGCCTTGTCAGATTTTCAAGCCTACCGCAACCATGTTCTAAACGGCACCATTGTAGGTTCGATTGAGCCTTCACCTGAGTTGATCAAGTTAGCGAGTTCTGTTCCTACTATCCAAACAAATAAAACGGTTGGCTTAATCTCAGAGCACATGGTTAGCAATGGGTATTCAGTACCTACAGAGTATATAAAACATATAAATGATTCATATTCATTAGATAAAAATTCGATTCTTCCATTCTTAGAGGATGACTATGCTAATGAAAATATCTCAGCATCTATTCCCTCACTAGAAGATATTTTTGGTCAAGCTGGTTTAACTTCAGAATCTGGTCATGATGCCAACTGGGTGACGGATATTGAGCCATTGGAGAAGGCGATTCAAGAAGAAATTGCGAGTGTTGAAACCACCTATTCGACACCAGCAGATGAAGCACCAGCTTTGTCGCTTGATGTTTTGACAGACCCTTTCTTTGTAAAAGCAGGCAGTTTAGTTCCTTCAGAACAAAACGATGCACTACAAGTTGCTCAATTTGTAAATCTACAGGAACCGATCGCCAATCAACTCGTTGTAGATACGACAATTTCCCAGCCCAATAATCTATCTCGCAATTCTAATTTGTCGGTGCGAGTTGATTCAGATCGTTTGGAACGAATGAATAATTTGGTCGGTGAATTAGCCATCAATCGGGATGGGTTGTCCTTACAAAATGAGCAACTTCAAGGTTCACTTCAAGAATTACTGAAACGCTTTGCTCGATTTCAAGATAAAGTCAGTCGTCTTCGGGGAGTTGCAGACCAAATGCTGATGGCTCCCGAACGCTATCGTCGGGGATTAACTTCAGAGAATTCAGCAAGAACCAGTTCAGTAACGGAAACTGGGAAGCCTGCTAAACTTTTGAATGATCAGAGCGGTTCTGTCGAATCGATCGCTCAATCTCTCATCCCCAGTGCAGAACTAGCAGAATTTGACCCCCTGGAAATGGACAGCTACGGTGCGTTGCACTCTGAGCTACAAACTATTCTAGAGGATATTGTTCAACTGGAAGAAACTGTTGATGATGTCGCCTTGTTTGCCAATCAGTCGAACCAACGATTGGAACAACAGCGGCACATGTTGACTCACTTGCGGGATGAACTAATTTGGGCCCGCATGTTGCCCTTGAGTGAGGTTGTCAATCGCTTTCCTCGGTTATTGCGCGATTTATCCACAACCTATAACAAGCCTGTTCAATGTAAGTTGCTTGGGTCTGGAGTGCTGATTGACAAGGCTGTTTTAGAAAAGCTGTACGACCCCTTGTTGCATTTAGTTCGGAATGCCTTTGATCATGGGATTGAATCTCCCATTCTGCGTCATCAAATCAACAAACCCGAACTGGGTTTAATCGAGATTGAAGCCTATCATCAAGGAAATCAAACAATTATTGAAGTCAGAGATGATGGTCGGGGGATTGACCTCGATCGCATCTGTCAACGAGCTTATGAGTTGGGTTGGCTGTCGGCTGAGGAAATTACGTCAGCTTCCCCTGCACAACTTTTGGAATTGATCTTTGAACCAGGATTTTCTACAGCCCCTCAGGTGAGTGAGTTATCCGGTCGGGGGGTTGGTTTAGATGTTGTACGCTCCCAATTACAATCCGTTAAAGGTAGCATCAAAGTTACTTCTACCCCTGGCAAAGGAACGACCTTCACGCTCTACCTGCCACTCACCTTAACCATTGTCAAACTAGTGATTGTGTTAACTGGCTCCACTGCGTTGGCATTACCAGCGGATAGCATCGAAGAAATTCTTTCACCCCAACCTCATCAAATTCGCCAGTCTGGGATGCAGCGTTTCTTATTCTGGCGAGACCAGATTATCCCAGCATATCCTCTAGCTGATTTGCTTGACTATGAGTGCCCGCTGCCGGATGCAGCTCCCAGTAAGGCCCTGGTTACGGTTCCTTTCCCCTCAGATTGGGCACCTCCGATGTTGATTATGCGGCAAGAACGCCGATATTTTGCTCTGGAAGTCGATCGCCTCGTGACTGAGCAAGAACTTGTGATTAAATCATTTGGAGCAGCGATCGCCCCACCTGAGTATATGTACGGCTGTACGATTTTAGGGGATGGCAGTCTAATCCCCGTGATTGATGGCAATGCGTTGCTAGCGAAAAGCTGGCAATCCAATGCAGCAGTTCTGACTCACAATCAAGAGGCTGAAACGATTAGCGCTTTTCCCAATCAGTATTCATCTCCTCGAAAGCCGCCCGCAGTAATTAAGATGGTGCAGGCTCCAACCATTCTGGTTGTAGACGATGCCGTAACACTCCGTCGCACATTGGCACTTTCTCTAGAACGGGCTGGTTTTCGAGTCATACAAGCCCCTGATGGGTATGAGGCGATTAATCAATTAGAACAGCATACTGAGATTCAATTAGTTATTTGTGACATCGAGATGCCAAACATGAATGGCTTTGAGTTTTTGAACCATCGTCGTAGAGATACTCGACTTGTCAACATTCCTGTAATTATGCTGACCTCTCGTAGCAATGAGAAACATCGGTGGTTAGCGATGCAGTTGGGAGCTACTGCCTATTTTACAAAGCCGTATCTGGAGCAAGAAATTCTCTCTACGCTTGAAGATTTGTTAAATTAATCTCTTGTTTTTCTGTGATTGGCCAGAAAACCCTGTTCTTAGAACAATCGATACAATTTCAAACATCGAACGCTACTATAACTGTAGCCATTTTTCTTAGGACGTTTTTGTGGGGGCGCTTCGCGCCCCCACAAAAACGTCCTTGTCCTAACCGCCGTGGCTACGGCTATATTTGGGAACTTTTTCATATTTTTTGCGTCAAAAATTGAGTCAGAATATTGCACGAATGACACTTTAGTTCTCCTTAATCCATAAATTACATTCAAAGAATCAATGCCAGCCTGATGTTTCCTCATTCTCTAGTGAGAATCAGATGTTGCTTTATTGCCGTTTACATTACGCTTCAGGCTTTACCATTGGGCATTCTCTTGAATGAACAAATGTTGCTTGTAAATCCTCTTCATGTGTAGACATCATTGCGGTTTGAATTTTTGAGCCGAAATCAGATCGTGCTGCAAATTAGCCATCATTGAAGGACTAAAACTATGATCAAGCTTGAGGCAGAAAACGCCCAGTTGATGGGTTATCGTGTTGAATCAAATAGCAAAGCTTCCGGCGGAAAATTAATCAGCTTTGCGGGTGGTAGTTCCAAAGAAACGGGAACAGCTAGCTTTAGCTTTTCTGGCACTCCGGGAACCTATGATATCTATCTTGCGTATTTTGACGAGAACGATGGCAAGGCGAAACTAGAAACCTATGTCGGTTCTAGCAAAGTAGCAGAAACGTTACTTGACCAAGATTTGGGTAGCGATCGCATCGATAACAATCTTGTCGAGACCAAAGTAGCAAGCGTTTTTCTCAAACCAGGAGAAACAATCCAAGTTAAAGGATTTGAGAACGCATCTGAACATGCTCGACTTGACTACATTCAGCTTGTTCCATCTTCTGTTACCCCAATCCCTTCTCCCACGCCAATTCCCACTGCCTCTACAGGCGCAATTCGCATCAATGTAGGAGGCAGTCAGTATAAGGACACCCAGGGACAGGTTTGGTCAGCCGATAAGTATTTTACTGGCGGTAAGACTGCCACCACTACTCAAGCGATCGCAGACACAACACTCGATCCGCTCTATCAATCAGAGCGGTATGCACAGTCTTTGTCATACGATATTCCCGTGACCAATGGCACTTACGACATTGGTCTGGCATTGGCAGAAATTTACTTTAATGCTGCTGGTGAGCGCATCTTTGATATTACGGTTGAAGGGAAATTAATTCGAGATGATCTCGACATCTATGCTCAAGCTGGCAATTACAAAGCCTTGAATGTCTTGCTAGAAGATGTGGTTGTCAAGGATGGGGTACTCGACATTGATTTGAAATCCAGCGTCAATAATGCCAAGCTTGCCGCTATTGAAGTGTTGCCAAATGGGTTGGCTCGCTCCATTACAGCAACTCCCACTCCCACTCCCATTCCTACTCCTACTCCTAGTCCCATTCCCACTCCTACTCCTAGTCCCATTCCCACTCCTATCCCTTCTGGTAGTACCCAAATTTCCGGTGAATTGAAACAGTGGCATCCTGTAACTCTGACTTTTGACGGGCCAGAGGTGAAGGAATCGGATACAAATAATCCCTTTCGCAACTATCGGTTGGATGTCACCTTTACCAAAGGCGGCAAGAGCTTTACTGTACCTGGATTCTATGCTGCCGATGGCAATGCGGGCGAAACCAGTGCCAATAGTGGTAACAAGTGGCGGGTACATTTTACCCCCGATGAAACAGGCACCTGGAATTACTCAGTTAATTTCCGGCGGGGCACCGATGTTGCTATGAGTTCAAATCCCAATAGCGGCGAGGCAGTTTCGTTCCACGGGCGGACAGGCTCCTTTGCTATCAATACATCGGATAAAACAGGGCGAGACTTCCGTGCCAAAGGGCGTTTAGAACACAACGATGAACATTATTTGAGATTCGCTGGCAGTGGGGAGTACTTCATTAAAGGTGGGGCTGACAGTCCAGAGAATTTCCTGGGTTATCACGAGTTTGATAATACCTATGACACGAAAGGCAATTTTTTGCACAAGTATGAACCGCACCTGAAAGATTGGCAGAGTGGCAATCCAACCTGGCAGAATGGCAAGGGGAAAGGCATTATCGGAGCGCTGAATTATCTTGCTAGCGAAGGCATGAACAGTGTCTACTTCCTGACCTATAACACAGATGGCGGTGATGGCGGTGATGTATTCCCCTGGGTGACACCTCAACAACGCGATCGCTACGATGTTAGCAAGTTAGACCAGTGGAATAAAGTGTTCAGCCACATGAATCAGTCAGGATTGATGATGCATGTTGTCACGCAGGAGACCGAAAATGACCAGGGATTAAATAACGGTGAGTTGGGTCCAGAGCGAAGACTGTATTATCGAGAACTAGTGGCTCGCTTTGGTCATCATCTGGGATTGCAATGGAACATTGGGGAAGAAAACACTAATACAACACAACAGCGTAAGGATTTTGCCAATTACATTCAGGCACTCGATCCGTATGATCATCCCATTGTCATTCACACTTATCCTGGACAGCAAGAGAGTGTTTATGAACCGCTGATTGGCGAAGAAGCCTATGCAGGTACTTCGCTGCAAATTAGTTCGATGTCAGGAGTTCACTCTGAAACGCTGAAATGGGTTAACCGCTCTGCGGCTTCTGGTAAACCCTGGATTGTCGCTCTAGACGAAATCGGACCGGCCGGTGTCGGGGTCAAACCTGACGCGGATGATCCCAGCCACGATGGAGTGAGAAAAAATGCGCTTTGGGGCAACCTGATGGCAGGAGGTGCTGGCGTGGAATGGTATTTTGGTTACAGCTATGCCCACAATGACCTGAATGCTGAAGACTGGCGCAGCCGCGACAATATGTGGGATCAAACCCGATATGCTTTGGAATTCTTCCAAAAATATCTGCCCTTTACCCAAATGAAAAATAATAATCGGTTAACCTCGGTCAGTAACGATTATGTCTTAGCTGCACCGGGCAACACCTACGCTGTTTATTTGCCCAATGGCGGCACCACCAACATCAATTTGCCCAACGGCAACTACATGGTTAATTGGTACAATCCTCGAGAGGGTGGTGCATTGCAAACAGGAAGTGTCAAAACCCTTTCAGGTGGCACTGTTTCCATCGGACAAGCCCCTAGCGATACCTCCCAAGATTGGGTGGCGCTCATTCGCAATAGCAATAGCTCTTCAAGAACCCTGAGCCTCAGGCAGAGCGATCGCTCTACTTCTAAGACAAAGGATAAAATTTTGGGCCATCGGTCTGAGGACGGGATGCAGTTGGTTGGCAAGGATGACCAACTGGCTCAACATTCGGCTCAAGTTGCTACTCAAGATGCCCTGACTAGGGGATTTGGATCTGGACAACTCAATGTGAGAGCAAGAGACATTGAGGAGACGATGACTTCTATGGATCGAACCTTTGAGGTCTTTGAGGATACGTTTTCTGGAAGAAAAGGGATCGACCATCAAGGGAATTTTGTACCTTCCATGTTTGGCGCATCTAATCCGCTATCCGCATCTAATGTGTTAGCACCTCATGGGTTGACTTAATCCTGAAGCACATGCGTAAGGACTAATCAGGCAAGGGGCTTAAGCCCCTTGTCTGTTTGCGATTCAAAATAACGTGAGTTCGACGAGCGGTTTTTCGTGGGGGCTGCGTCCACCCCCACGAAAAAACCACCGTTTTGAGGGTGTGGCGCGACGCGCCACACCCTCAAAACGGCGATGATCGAACTCGCGTCAAAATAGGATTGCTACAGCAATTATTGATTACGGAATTGCCATGCTTTCTCTAGCAATTTAACCCAGCGTTTATGAACCTGTTTTGTAGTACATTTAAGTAATTTGGCGATCTCTTGATCAGATTGGCTGCTTATTGTTTGATCGCTGGCTTGCAATCCTTTTAGTTCCAATAATTTTAATTCATCGGGTGAAAGCTGCTTTAAAAACTCCTCCCACTGCTGTTGGGGCATACCTAAATTCTGATCAATATCTGCGCCCAGCCATTGATGCACCAGTTGCCAGCGGTGAGAACGAGCAAACTTTTCAACGTGATACTTAAACCGCTGCTGCAAGTAATCTCGTTCTCGAGAATTCAATCCTAAAATCTCATCGATTTCTCGAACGGATAAATCTTTGAGTTTAAGAATCAAATAATCCACACAATCCGATTGCCCTTGAGAATCCAAATAATTAATCAGTTCGCTGATAACGCGATCGCGCAATACTGATTCTGAAGGATCAACCGCATCAGAAACCATTTGGTCTCGGACTTGTTGTGCTAGAGGAGAACGATTATGAATATCAGCATCATCCCCTTTGGCAGATTCCATCGCCATTTCAATATCCATTGCTGTCTCCACGGGTTGCTTGTTAGCAAATCCTTGAGCACGCAGTACCACAAGTTGCTGATTCCGTCGTCCTGGTAAGGTAATCCGCCGCTTAGCATACTGATCAGTAAAGGCCATATATTCTGCTAATTCCAAACGAGTTCGAGGCGTATAACCTGGTAAGTTGTTTTCCCGTCGGAACGCATTCATGACCTCAATATAGAATCCCTGTAAAAAATCTTCGATTAAACCATAGCGGGCCTGGAACCCTAAATTTGATCGGGCTGGAGCCACTTGGCGATACACCATTGCACTTAAATTACTATGTAATTCGACTCGACCCCGTCTGGAGCCGAGGCGATAATAGGCTAAACACTTCTGCACCCGATGCTTGGCTAGAGCAATTTGCCAATCGTGAACCTGGCCTGTCTTTTGAATGCGATCGCTCTTTTCACAGATGCGCTTGACTTCAGCAGCAATCCGTGCGGCGACTGCCTTGACGCTGGCTGAACTTGTATTGAGTTCTGCTTGTAATTCCGTCAGGATAAATTGCAACAATCGCTGACTGGAAACGCTATGACCCTGAAAACTAGAATTATCCAAATCAGAGAGGTCTGATCCAGAATCAGAAAACGGTGCCTGATGCTGACTGAGGTGTATTCTTTGGGAAACCGATGCAAGAGAAGTATCTTCAGTGGAATTTAAGAAGCTAGTAGGATTCAGCGGGTCAAAATTCATGACTAGAGCCTTTGGTAGCGCACAGCATAAGGGTTAACAGAAGAGGGAATTGAACTGGGATTTGAGGCAGGAGTAATGAGAATTATTCATTTCAGATCCAACCATCAGAATCAAGCTGTGTGGTAGCCCTCTACACCCTGATTTTCAGAAACTTGGGTGAGTTCTACAGGTCGGTGAGTCACACTTTCTCAGGTGGTAATCTTTTGCCCAAGCAAATTAATAGAGCGAGAGTAGTGTCATAGGGGCAGAAGCCAGCAATTTGCTGGTCGCGATCGTCCCGCACACAAATCGGCACAGACGGGCAAAAGTGGACACTCTATCATCCGGATCACTGCTGGAAAGACTGTAAATAAGAAAATTAGTGTTGACCTGCCATTGACACTGAACCTTCAACCCAATGCCAACCTCTAGGCTGTCCAATTTGCAGTAAAGATTATGTCCCATCTTCGACTTCTACCTCAGTGATCCATTCAGTAACCCTATCCCACCCTAAGCCCCGACGCACGGCAACTGGCTCATCACCTGTCAGATCCAAAATAGTTGAAACCTGATAGCTAGGCTCTAAACCATCGTCCACAATCACATCTACTAATTTCTCAAAACAATCAAATAACTCTGCCTGAGACGGTCCCTGTGCTAGCTTTGCCCCTTTCGCATGATTCAACGGCTCATTCCCAAAGGCATGAGCGGAAGTCGAGATGATGGGATTGCCCAACGCTGTTAGCAAGTCCAAACAGATGGGAGAATCGGGAACCCTGATTCCTGTGGTTTTTCGCTTGGGATTCATGACCAGACGGGGAACTAATTTGGTAGCAGGCAAGAGGAACGTATAAGGCCCTGGGATCAACCGCTTCATAATGCGATAGGCAGCATCAGTCACCCAAGCATATTGAGAGATGTCAGACAAAGAAGGACAGAGAAATGTCAATGGTTTATCGTTTGATAATTGTTTAATTCTTCGGACTCGTTCGATCGCTCCTTTTGAGTTAAGATTACAGCCCATGGCATAGACGGTATCAGTTGGATAGAGAATAACAGCCTCCTGACGGAGAGCATCCCTAATCTTTTCTATTCGCTGGGATTGTGGAATATCCGGATGAACTTGATAAACGGTAGCCATATCAATAAAGTTTTCGTGATTGACTAGTTCAAAAGGCTGCAAGTCGTGTTCTAATAGCTTTGCGGTTCACTGCTGAGATTAATTTTTTGAATTCACTCTTGCAGCGATCGAGCTTGATGTCCTACCGATGCAAGAGCGAAACGCAAATGCCCTCAGACTTTGCCTTAAAGTTTATTCAAAATCAGACGAGAACGCAGTATGACCAAGGTTGCGTATTTTGAATGCCCGACGGGGTTGGCTGGAGACATGTGCCTTGGAGCCTTAGTTCATGCAGGAGTTCCCCTGGAGTATCTCACAGAACAGTTGAGTTCGCTGGGAATTGCCCAAGAATTTCGGCTGCGGAGTGAACTTGTACAACACAATGGTCAATCAGCTACGAAGGTGCATGTCGATCTGCTTAATTCGAGCGACCCTGCTACTTTAATGAGCCATGAGGCTGGTGTTGATCCACATCCTACTTTTGGCTGGCATGAGGTGGTGCGATCGCCCGATCATCAACACTCTGATCATCCTGTTCATGCTCATGAGACAACTTCAGAGCAACGGCACTTGCCAGAAATTGAGGCATTGATCCAATCGGCTCATCTGCCCCAGCGGGTAGAAGCGTGGAGTTTGGCGATTTTTCGTCGTCTAGCCGCCGCAGAAGGAGCCGTTCATGGTATCGCACCGGAGGCAGTTCATTTTCATGAGGTGGGTGCAACAGATGCGATCGTCGATATTGTGGGCACCTGTTTGGGGCTGGATTGGTTGCAAGTTGAGCAAATCTATTGTTCTGCATTGCCAGTGGGTGGGGGCACGGTCAGAGCAGCACATGGGCAGCTACCCGTTCCCACTCCAGCCGTTTTGAAGCTCTGGGAACTGCGGCAGGTGCCTATTTATAGCAATGGGATTGAGCGAGAGCTGGTCACTCCGACAGGAGCAGCGATCGCCACTACTTTAGCCACTCAATTTGGTGGTCCTCCAGCCATGACACTCCGACGAGTCGGATTGGGAGCAGGTTCACGCCATCTCCCTATGCCTAACATTCTGCGGCTCTGGTTGGGGGAGAGCGATCGATTGGTAGAAGCACAACAACAAGTCAGCCACAGCCACCACGCCAGTCTGCACAGACAACAAAGCGATCGGTCTATAGCCAGTCATTCAAGGCAACCAGATGGCTCCACTCAACAGGAAACAATCGCCGTTCTGGAAACTCAAATTGATGACCTTAGTCCTCAGGCGATCGGATATGTTTTGGAAGCATTGCTGTCAAAGGGTGCGCTGGATGTTTTCACACAGGCGATCGGTATGAAGAAATCACGCCCTGGCATTCTTTTGACAGTCATTTGCTACCCTGAACAAATAGCAACCTGTAAAACCCTGATTTTTGAGGAAACAACAACTTTAGGCATTCGTCAGAGCCTTCAAAGTCGCACAACTCTGCCGCGCCACATGCAAACAATTCAAACTAAGTATGGAAGCGTTAATGTAAAAGTCACCCGTAGAGGAGTCGTAGATGCCAAAATCGTTGATGCTCAACCTGAATATGAGGACTGTTCAGCCTTAGCTAAACAACACAGCCGCCCTTGGAGAGAGATTCATCACCTCGCACTGGAAGCTTGGCAACAAGCCAGCAGACCTAACATAGAATAGGCAGGCGAGAGCGACTGCCCACTTGCTTGCACAATCTAAGTTCGGTTCCATGTTGGTTCCAATGAACCTGGTCAAAAATTTGATGTAGGATGTACAAACCGCGACCACATTCATCAACCTCATTGACATCACCTTTGGGAGTGTCAACGGTGCAGCAACAGGAGGGAGCAAATCCTCTGCCTTGGTCTGAGATAATCCACCAATATTGCCCGTCGATGATAAAGAACTCAACCAAAACCTTTTTGTTTGGGTCTAGCTGATTACCATGCTTTGCGGCATTAACAAGAGCTTCCTGTAAACCAAGCCTTAACTCTGGCTTCCATCGATCTGGAACTTCTGCCAAGAGCAAGTCCAAAACAGGGCATAGGTGGAGGGTAGAAGCAAAACTAATAGTGCCACACCGCCGCCCACTGGGACGAAGCGAGACAGAAATCACCAAAAAACCTCGCAGCTTTCAAGTGTACAAGTAACAATCAAACAATTGCCGACGAATCATCGTCAGACAAATTGCTAAATCAGTCCTGCTAAAAATCTCACCAGATGCAACCGCAGAAATGACCAATCGCCAATTGGGTAGATGACGCTGTCTTTACAATTCGTATCTAGCGCACCCGCAACACAATTATTAAAAGGTGCCACTTAAGTTTTAGAATAATGAGCCATGAGACTCACTTCTTATAAGTTAGCATATTCATCCGAGCGACTGATACCCCTACTCTGAGAAAACCTCTCAAGAACAAATTTGACGCGAGAATGCCCTCAAAAATCGCTAGAGTTCCCCGTAAGGGCAGGGCACCCCTTGTCATGTCCTGAGCTAAAAGGCGCAGATCGAATTTATCTGAATCATGAGATTTGCTGATTTAAGAACAACATGAGTTCTTGAATTGTCAAGGGTTGAAAATCTTCCAGGGAGTTGCTGATGTCAATTCCAAAGCAATGTTGAAAATCATCACAAAGTGTAATCTCCCAATCAAACCAACAAACCTCCGTCCAATGCAAATCTTGTTCCAGGCGATCGCTCGATAACACCCGTGAAAAAGGCAATCCAGAATATTTTGCCAGGAAGAAATAGGCGAATTTGGCGATCGCTGGGGAAATGCCGTAGGGTTTACACTGTAATTCGTACCATTGTTGTGGGTTGAGATCTTGACGGTAAGCCAGTCTCCGCTTTACTCGTTGGCGAGTAGCAAAGCCAGGGCTTAACGTACTATACGTTTTGAAGCTGAGCAAGATATTTTTCAAGCGCTTCCACATAGTTAAGGGAGCTTACTTCCGGTCGGTATTCCTGATTTGAGGATTCCCATACTCACTAGCAATCACTTTAGGGAAAGATAGATCAATCTCGCAGCTTAAAGCGCCTGGATGTACAGTGTGACGGTCTCCAGAACTTATGGTAGCAGGAAGATTTAATCTCTCTGTAGGGCGGGTATCCCGCCCCACACAAGCTAGTGGACTGTCAAGAAATTTTTTGAGGGGTTACAGACCCCTCAAACATTTCTTTAATTTAATTTTGATTTGCGGGATACCCCACAGATCAAAATTGACAGACCACTCGTGTTTTATCAAAGAAGTTTTGAGGGTCTCTGATCTGCAAAACTGCCCTAAAGAGTTTAATCTAAAGTTGCAGGATTTTCCACAACTCTGAACTGTCAACTATGAGCACCCTGCACAATGGTTTCCACCGTAGGGAATACGTCTCTCTTTGGCAATTTGACAAACCCTACCGTAGATCTGGAAGAGCCAGTGATCCCTATAAATTCATGCCGTTAGTAAATACTAATTTGTAAACTGTATTTATCCCTATTTCTCTCTTGTAAAAGCAGGTTTCCGAGTGCATTCCACTTTTGCAATCCTCTAAACTCAATTTTGCCAGTGATGCAGGCGTAACCCGTACCACTGGCAGCATCGGGATGCACCCCAGTTCCCCGCTCTCTTGGAGTCGGGAATTTCATATCCCATTTTCTCTACACTATTTCTTACACTTCATTTGAAAGGAGTCGATGTGAACGTTTCACAATTCATATCCAGCCAACCCACTTACTTACTTTGGTTAATTGGGGGGGTTGGCTTATTAGGTATCGGCATGTTAACGGTTGAACCGACGCTTTCTGCCTTGGGCATTGCTGCTCTGATTACAGCGATCGCTGCCCTGACAGTCAAAAATTTAGGAATTCAACTGCTGATTTGGGGAGTACTGGCGATCGCCCTTGGGCTGATCTTTCGGGGATTAGTTCCCAAAGAATCAAGAGCTTTAACCCCATCCACGGAAGCTGAGGTATCAAAAACCATTCCTCGAGGCGGAGTCGGTGAGGTTTCCTATGAGGGCACGGTGTGGTCAGCCCGTTGTCAAATCTCTGACTTATCAGTTGCGATCGGCGAAGTAGTTCAAGTTGTCGGTCGCCAAGGAAACACATTGATTGTTCTACCAACAACCTTCCCAGATTTTGATCAAGAAATTCAAGATGAAACTCCTTGAAACTTCCGCATAAAACCGTTTGATTAAACAAAAAAGATTTTAAGTCAGAAACGATCGGGCGATTGTCTTTCGGCTGAAAACAGACGATAATCTTACCCCCAATCAATGCTAATTGGCGTTCTTGTGATTACTATTATGATTGTGTAGTTCACAAGTTTTATAGCTAGCTTTTAAACTAAACCTCGCACGACCTCCCAGGAGAGAGTAATCACTATGTTGGATTCTGTCTTGATTGCCTTTGCCATCATTATTCTTGGCTATACTGTTGGCTCTGTTAAAATCATTAACCAAGGGAATGAAGCTTTGGTCGAACGTTTAGGGCGTTTTCATCGAAAACTCAATCCTGGGTTAAATTTCATTGTGCCTCTGTTAGACTCAATTGTTCTGGAAGAGTCAACACGAGAGCGGGTGTTTGATATTGAACCGCAGGAAGCAATTACAAAAGACAATGTGCCGCTCACTGTAGATGCGGTGGTTTATTGGCGAATCTTGCAACTTGAGCGCACATTCTATCAGGTTGAGGATATTGAGCAAGCGATCAAGAACCTTGTCGTTACTACGCTCCGTTCTACGATTGGTCAGATGAACATGCAGCAAACCTTTTCCTCGCGCGGTGAAATCAACCACGAATTGCTACACCAGTTGGACGATGCCACAGCCACTTGGGGTGTGAAAGTCACGCGGGTCGAGGTACAAAAGATTGAGCCTTCACCAGAGATGTTGAAGTCGATGGAAGAAGAGCGCACCGCCATCATCCGCAAGGAAGCATTAATTACGGAAGCGGAAGGAAGACGGCAAGCACAGATTGCTGAAGCAGAAGGGATGGTGCAATCGATGGAAAAGCTCTCGAAGGCGCTGCAAGGTCAGCCGAATAATCGAGAGGTTTTAAAGTACATGATGGCACAGCGCTATGTAGAAGCAAATTTGAAGTTAGGGGAAAGCCCCAACTCAAAAGTGGTTTTCATGGATCCAAAAGCCATCACAGAGGCAATGACAGATTTAATTGGTAGTGATAACCCAAACAAGGATTGAGATGTGCGATCGGGAAAACTTTTGCCTTTGCCTTTCATGATTAGGACTCATGCAGGAGGATATTTGGGACTCTTTGCACCCAAATATCTTTGTCTCTTGGGTTCCCGCACTAAATGCGTCAGTCCTACATCTGTTGAATGTAGTACATTAGTTCTTGTTTGATCGTAGAGGCAGAGGCATGGTAGCGACGACCATGTCCAGGTAAGACCCACTCAAAGTCATATTCTAGTAAGCGCTGCATCGATCGCGTCTGTTCCGTCCAGGAATACCAACAGACCTCGCGAAACGCAGTCAACCCCTGACCTTCATCATCGGCCGCTAAATGATCTCCACTAAAGAGAAAAGAGTGATGGAGCAAAACTGTATGTCCTTTTGTATGCCCTGGGACAGGAATCACAAGTAGGTCTGGAGCTATGGAAATAGGTTCAATTCCAGATAGGGGAATCTCTATTGCCTGAGTATGGTGGGTCAGATCGTCTTTGTGGAGGAGGCGATCGCAACCGAAATGGCGATGAAATTTCTCATGATCTGCCACATCATCTCGATGGGTCAAATACAAGTAGCGAATGCCACCCAGATCTTCCAACCGTTTGACTAAGGGAGGCGTGAAGCGAGGAGAATCAACCAGAACGTTGCCTGCTGCTCGACGAATTAGATAACTGGCAGCCCCATAGGACGATTCGGCGTGATACCCACAATGAAAGACATTATTGGCGATCGCGATTGGAAAACTGTGATGAGCGGATTGAATATCAGCAGGTTTCTCCACTGTGCCAATTGAAGCCGTCGGACAAGCTAACAGAGCTTGTAGGGCTTTCAGTCGTTCTGTTGCTGAGGCAGGCTGATGATGCACTGCCGATTGTTCTCCTTGACGGTGAAAAATCTCTGGAGCCATCCAGCGGCAGGTGTCACAATCGATGCAGGTGCGATCGACATAAAAGTTGCCCTCCACATTTTCTGGGCGACGATGTTGTAGATGAGCCATACTGTTCTAGGCAAGTTCCAGGCAAGCCAGAATAAACGATTCAGGATAATTCGATATAATTCGATGCTAGCGAATGGCATTCATTGTTTGTCGGATTAAAAAATCTTGCCTGATTACAGGGGCATCAATAAATGTTCATGTTCCAGACCCCTCTAGTGATAATCTGGAAATTGACAATTCTTTAAAGAATTACATTTCTCTCCAGGTCTTCCAAAAACCGGATCACACGATAGGCGAAAGCATGGTCACCACAGCAGAGAAAACAAATATCGGTTACATTACACAGGTCATCGGTCCTGTCGTAGATGTCAAGTTCCCCAGCGGCAAGATGCCCCAGATCTATACGGCATTGACGATTAAGGGCACGAACGCCACGGGGCGAGAAGTTTCAGTGACTTCTGAAGTGCAGCAGCTTTTAGGCGACAATCAGGTTCGCGCTGTTGCGATGAGTTCAACAGATGGTTTGGTACGTGGCATGGAAGTGGTAGACACAGGTGCTCCCATTTCTGTTCCAGTAGGAGCCGCTACCCTGGGACGAATTTTTAACGTTTTGGGCGAACCTGTGGATGAAAAGGGCCCGGTTGAAATCAAAGACACTTTGCCAATCCACCGTTCCGCTCCTAAGTTGACGGAATTGGAAACCAAGCCCTCTGTCTTTGAGACAGGGATTAAGGTGATTGACCTGCTCACTCCCTATCGTCGTGGCGGCAAGATTGGTCTGTTTGGCGGTGCTGGGGTGGGCAAGACTGTCATTATGATGGAGTTGATCAACAACATTGCAACCCAACATGGTGGCGTGTCTGTCTTCGGTGGTGTGGGTGAGCGCACTCGCGAAGGCAACGACCTCTATAACGAGATGATCGAATCCAAGGTGATCAACCCTGAGAACCTGGGTGAGTCCAAAATCGCCTTGGTCTACGGTCAGATGAACGAACCACCGGGAGCCAGAATGCGTGTCGGTCTGTCGGCTCTGACAATGGCTGAATACTTCCGGGATGTCAACAAGCAGGACGTATTGTTGTTTATTGACAATATCTTCCGGTTTGTGCAAGCAGGTTCTGAAGTATCCGCGCTCTTAGGACGGATGCCTTCTGCGGTAGGATATCAGCCTACTCTGGGGACAGATATGGGGGACTTACAGGAGCGGATTACCTCCACAACTGAGGGATCGATTACATCCATCCAGGCGGTTTACGTACCCGCCGATGACTTGACTGACCCCGCTCCTGCAACCACCTTTGCTCACCTGGATGGCACCACCGTGTTGTCTCGGGGTCTGTCTTCCAAAGGCATTTACCCTGCGGTCGATCCTCTCAACTCGACTTCTACCATGTTGCAGCCCAACATTGTTGGAGCTGAGCACTACAACACCGCACGGGCGATTCAATCCACACTGCAACGCTATAAGGAATTGCAGGATATTATTGCCATTCTGGGTCTGGATGAATTGTCTGAAGAAGACCGTCTGACTGTAGCGCGTGCTCGTAAGATTGAGCGCTTCCTGTCTCAACCCTTCTTTGTGGCTGAAGTGTTTACAGGTTCTCCTGGTAAGTACGTTTCTCTACCCGATGCTATCAAGGGCTTCAAGATGATCCTGAATGGCGAATTGGATGATCTGCCAGAGCAAGCCTTCTATATGGTGGGGAATATTGATGAGGCGATCGCCAAAGCTGAAAAGCTGAAGTCAGAAGGGAAGTAGGAGAATAGCATGACATTAGCTGTTCGTGTTGTTGCTCCCGATAAAACCGTCTGGGATGCGCCCGCCGAAGAGGTGATTTTACCCAGCACCACGGGTCAACTGGGTGTGCTCACGGGTCACGCTCCGCTATTGACGGCACTGGATACCGGAGTTATGCGGGTGCGGGCTGGCAAGGATTGGGTGGCGATCGCCCTGATGGGTGGCTTTGCGGAGGTAGACCGGGATGAAGTAACGATTCTGGTCAATGCCGCAGAGCGAGGGGATGCGATCGATCGGGAGAAAGCAAAGGCTGCTTTTGCTGAAGCTGAAACCCGATTTAACCAGACTTCTCCAGACGATCGCCAAGCCCGGATTCAAGCTTCCCAATCGCTGAAACGGGCCCGTGCTCGTTATCAGGCTGCGGGTGGGTTAGTGTAATAAGCCTGGAGTGATTAACCACAAAGGCACAAAGAGCACAGAGGAAATCATTACTCTGTGCTTTTGAGGTTGTCTTTGGGTTTAATTTTGGCAATTTGAACCACAAAGGCACAAAGAGCACAGAGGTCGTCGTTCTCTATGTTTCTAGATATCGTGCGAGTTGAGCGCAGTCGAAACCCACATCCACTGCCAGATCTTTAGTTGCCGGGTTAACGGGTCAAAAGTTGGGCTTCATGAATTGGCAGGACGGCTTCAACTGCCTTCAACTCCACGATTACTTGATTTTCAAACCAGCCAAATCCATCTTTGTGTCCTCTGTGCCTTTGTGGTTTTTTATCCCACATGACTCAATCTACAGATTATCTTGCTGCTCTAGCCAAGCCTGGTAAAGATCAGGGCGGCGATCGCGAGTTCTAACAATTTGTTGTTCTCGCCGCCACCGTTCAATTTCAGCATGGTTGCCCGAAAGTAGCACGTCGGGCACTTTCCATTCCCGAAATTCTGCTGGACGAGTGTATTGCGGATAATCCAACAAGCCATCCTCAAAACTTTCTGCTTTGAGGGAGGCAGGTTTACCGACTGTACCCGGAAGCAATCGGATCACTCCATTTAATAGGGTCAGGGCAGGGATTTCACCACATGTTAAAACAAAGTCACCCAAAGAAATTTCCCGATCCACAAGTTGAAGGACACGCTCATCCACTCCTTCATAGTGACCGCAAATCACAACCAACTGCTGAAAAGAAGTTACTAACTCCTGAAAGAGAGCCTGGTTCATTGGTTGTCCTTGTGGAGTCATAAATAAGACAAGACGCTGCTCTAAAACAGGTGTCGCTTCTACGGCGGCAAACAGCGGTTCGGGTTTCATCAGCATCCCTACGCCACCGCCATAGGGTTCGTCATCAACCCGCCGATGCTTATCAGTGGCAAAGTCACGGGGATTGACAAAATGCACAGTGGCAATTTCTTGAGCCAGAGCCTTGCCAATCAACCCAGAACTGAGGGGAGTGGTAAAAAAATCAGGGAAGAGGGTGATAATGTCGAAACGCATCTTAGAGGATATTTGAAAATTAGCCAAAGAACTCTATCGATTCCCAAGCTGATTCGCCCAATTATGCAGAAATAGCATTGCAGATCAGCAAATCATGCTTGTTCACTTGAGTTTGTCAGCAAACGGTACTCTATGACCGACTCGTTTTATGATAGAGTGAATCAAAATCATAGTGGTGCCTCATCCAGGGCTTATTTAGGGTCTATCTGACGTGGATGTTACAACAAAAGGTGCTAATCGAGAAGTTAGAGCATTGCAAGGATCAAGCAAGAGTGAGCAAAAAAGTGGCATCGGGATTGGCAGCTTACTGGAGCGATTGTTCCAATTCAAGTCCAGGAGCAATCTCGTCCTGCAATTAGAAACTGAACCTTTTTCCGAACGGATGCCAGAACTAACAAAAACTGCCGTCATGATCATTGGTGGCGCTGAGGACAAAATTCACGGTCGTCAAATTCTACAAACGTTTTTTAATCGCTCTGGAGCTGGCGATGCTCGGCTTGCTATTATTCCATCTGCCTCTAGAGAGCCGGCAATTATCGGCAATCGATATCGGGAAATTTTTATTGAAATGGGTGCAAAGCAAATTGAGATCCTGGATATTCGCGATCGCATCCAGGGTGAAGATCCAGCTTGGCGATCGTATCTGGAAGAATGCACAGGTGTGTTTATCACAGGTGGAGATCAATTGCGCTTGTGTGGTTTGATCGCAGATACACCTGTTATGGAAATCATTCGGATGAGAGCCCAATTGGGTGAAATGACTTTGGCTGGCACCAGTGCCGGAGCCGCTGTTATGGGTGAACACATGATTGCGGGGGGAGGCAGCGGTGAATCTCCCAATCGGTCCCTTGTAGATTTAACGACTGGTTTGGGGATTGTTCCAGAAGTAATCGTCGATCAACATTTTCACAATCGCAATCGTATGGCTCGGTTGATGAGCGCGATCGCAGTTCATCCTGATCGTATGGGGATCGGAATCGACGAAGACACTTGTGCTATGTTTGAGAGCGATGGCTCATTCCAGGTCATTGGTAAAGGGACGGTGACAGTGATTGACCCGGACCAGTTGTCTTACACTAACCAAACCCACGCTGAACCTAATGAACCTTTGAGTATTCACAATTTGCGGGTACACATTTTGAGTCATGGGGATCGCTATAATCTCTACAAGCGTAATGTTGTCCCTAGTGCTCACTAATGGTCTGTTAGTTTTTGTTTGACGGGGAACCCATCAAATAAAAATTTGAATTTAAGGAATTTTTGACGGGTTGCGACCCGTCGAAAATTTCTTAATGGACTATGTAATTACACTCACGACTGACAAATTCGTCAAATCAAAATCTGCCAGATTATAGAACTTGTCATCCCAACCTGAAAGTTGAATTTTAATCGGTATCATTATCATTAATTTTGTGTGAAAGTAATAGGTAATGAGTTTCATCCAGTTGGTCTAAAGTGCAATTCTGCACTCTGAGTAATGGTTAACCCATAAAATTCTTGTGCAATCCGTCTTCCAAACAGGTTAGATTCCAGGGGCTTCTTGATAATTGGTTCTGTAAATGAGCCGTTTGGGGCTGATGGTTGAGGTGTTTCTCAAAAAACTGTATGGTTCATACGTATTGGTGTTGCCATAGTTATTGGGTTTTATCACTTTACCAATCAACCACGAAGGAGTTTGAGAAGTAGCCAAAAACTTCTAGAAGGGCGCAGCACTCGGATTTATGTTCCCAAGATGACCCTAAAATTTCAATTATAGCTTTGCTGCCGCCAGGGTAGGCTGCACTCTTATGTTCATTGGTAACAAGTGAGATGAGGACTTCTCTTAACTTGTCAAAAAAGGTTCCTGATGAACAGTTAGTGGTTTTCTCTGATCAGACACTAGATCGTTGTGTCAACACAAGTCAGAACAGTCAGATCTAATCCCTCTTTTTGCTCCCTCATTGGCTGATCCCACATTTACCTATGAAAATTCTTAAAACTCAAACCCTGCGCGGTCCGAACTATTGGAGTATTCGACATCAGAAGTTGATTGTTTTACGTTTGGAATTGGAAGATTTGGCAGAGAAGCCATCCAATGAAATACCTGGATTTTATGAGGGTTTAGTCGAGGTTTTGCCTAGTCTGATTGAGCATTTTTGCTCACCCGGATGCCGTGGCGGTTTCTTGAGCCGAGTGCAGGAAGGGACAATGATGGGGCACATTGTTGAACATGTTGCCCTAGAGTTGCAAACCCTGGCAGGAATGCCTGTCGGTTTTGGTCGGACTCGTGAAACAGCAACCTCAGGTACTTATCAAGTAGTCATTGAGTATTTGGATGAGCAAGCAGGCAGGTACGCTGCCAGAGCTGCTGTTCGTCTATGTCAGAGCATTGTGGACACAGGTCGCTATCCTCAGGCTGAACTTCAGCAAGACTTGGTAGATTTACGTGAGTTTTGGGCAGATGCGGCTTTGGGGCCCAGTACCGAAAGTATTGTGAAGGAAGCTGAAGCCAGAGGAATTCCGTGGATGGCGCTGAATGCACGGGCCATGATTCAATTGGGGCAGGGCATTCATCAAAAACGCATTCAAGCCACGTTGAGTAGCCAGACGGGGATTTTGGCAGTCGAGTTGGCTAGCGACAAGGAGGCAACCAAGCGGATTCTACAGGATGCAGGTGTCCCTGTTCCTCGCGGCACAACCATCTATTACGCAGACGAACTGGAGCAAGCGATCGAAGATGTCGGTGGCTACCCTATTGTGATTAAGCCTTTGAACGGCAATCACGGTCGTGGCATCACCATCAACATTGACTCTTGGCGACTGGCAGAAGAGGCTTTTGAAGTGGCCAGAGAAGTCTCCAAAGGGGTGATTGTCGAACGCTATTACCAGGGGCGGGATCATCGGTTGTTGGTCGTCAACGGTAAGCTGGTTGCTGTAGCAGAGCGCGTTCCTGCCCATGTAGTAGGTGATGGGCGCTTGACGATCGCCGAACTCGTGGAAGAAACGAACCGCGACCCCCGACGTGGCGAAGGACATGATAACGTTTTGACCCAGATAGAATTGGATCGCAATAGCTTTCAACTGTTGGAGCGTCAAGATTACACGCTGGAAACAGTGTTGCCTAAGGGAGAAATTTGCTACCTCAAGGCGACTGCCAACTTAAGCACAGGTGGCATTTCTATCGATCGCACCGATGAAATTCACCCAGATAACATTTGGGTAGCCGAACGCACCGCTAAGATTATCGGACTGGATATTGCTGGCATTGATGTCGTCACCTCAGATATTAGCCGTCCATTCCGCGAAGTCGATGGAGTGATTGTTGAAGTCAATGCGGCTCCAGGATTCCGGATGCATTTCTGCCCCAGCGAAGGGTTGCCCCGCAATGTAGCGGCTCCGGTCATCGACATGCTCTTTCCATCAGGCACGCCGTCTCACATTCCCATTGTCTCCATCACGGGCACCAATGGCAAAACTACAACCACTCGCTTAATTGCTCATATCTTCAAGCAAACCGAACAGGTGGTAGGTTACACCACGACGGATGGCATTTACATTGGTGAGCACTTAGCGGAACAGGGTGATACCACTGGCCCCCAAAGCGCTCAAGTCATCCTGCAAGATCCAACGGTAGAAATTGCTGTGTTAGAAACTGCCCGAGGTGGAATTTTACGGTCTGGACTAGGCTTCAACCAATGTGATGTGGGTGTGGTGTTGAATGTTGCAGCCGATCATCTGGGCATTGGAGACATCAACACCGTGGAGGAATTGGCCCACCTCAAGAGTGTGGTGGTGGAAACCGTTAAGCCCAGCGGTTATGCTGTCTTGAATGCAGACGATCCACTCGTCTCAGCCATGGCCAAGCGGGTCAAGGGACAAATCGCCTACTTTGCTATGAATCCAGAGAATGAGCTTGTGCGATCGCATACGCAACAAGGTGGACTGGCAGCGGTTTATGAAAATGGCTACCTGTCTATTCTCAAAGGTGATTGGACCTTACGGATCGAACGGGCTGAACAAGTGCCTCTAACAATGGGCGGTCGAGCCCCCTTCATGATCGCCAATGCCCTGGCAGCCTGTCTGGCCACCTTTGCTCAGGGAGTACATATTGAAGATATCCGGGCTGCCCTGCTGACCTTCCAGGCTTCAGTCAACCAAACCCCCGGACGGATGAACTTGTTTGATCTGGGAGACTATCATGCTCTTCTCGATTACGCTCACAATCCTCATAGCTATGAGGCGCTATCTGGGTTTGTCCGCAATTGGCCAGGAGAACGGATTGGGGTTGTCGGTGCTCCGGGCGATCGCCGTAACGAGGACTTTATTACGCTGGGCCGACTCTCGGCAGCCATGTTCGATCGCTTGATCGTGAAAGAGGATTTTGATACCCGAGGACGCTCTAGTGGCGAAGTGGCTGACTTCATTGTCGAGGGCATTCGGCAAATTCAACCCAATATGCGGTATGAAGTGATTTTGCATGAGACAGAAGCCATCAATACTGCCCTTGATAATGCATCTCAAGGCTCCCTTGTGGTCATCCTGCCAGAGAGTGTACGACGGGCCATTCAATTAATCGCAACCCGATGTCCCTCAGCCCAGGCTGTGACCCATTTGAAACCTGAACCTAAAGTGAATAACGGTACAACCAGTCATCCCTCTCGCATAGAAGTGAGTGAGTCCGACGTTGAGACACCTCAAACGGTTGGTGTGGAACTGGAATAAGGAACTTGCGTGAAAGTCTAACTCAGTCCGACTGTGGCTCAAAATAGGGATCTGCGGGAACTCTATAATCTGTGTTCCCGCTTCCCCTACAACTCCCGATGCAAAGGCTTGAATATTCCAATTCCGCTAGATGAACGCAATGGTGAGGCGGCAGGTTGCTTCTTAAACAATGGACAAACGGTTCAATTTTGTGGGGGCGCGACGCGCCCCCACAAAAACGTCCTAAGAAAAATGGCTACAGCTATAACTCCTGAAAGCAGCCCAGCTTTGTGGAGCCACCTTACCCGATGGATCTACGTCTGATCAGGGCTGCTGAGGTGCTGAGGCGATCGCCCCATCTAAAACATCAGGTCAATCTCAGATTGGCTCAGATCAGCAATGTATAACCCCCCTTTAGCACCATTCCAGGTTGTGAGTAAAAGATGGCGTTGAAAATAGGCGATCGCCGTGACATGGGAGGGTCCCTGAAGGTTGCCAACAACGTGACCATAGTGATCTAGCAATAGGATGTATCCTGCTGTGTTAGCCAGAATTAAACCCCAATGCGTGATTTCACAGAATTGAGGTGCGATCGCCACTTTCAACCGTTTAATTCGATAAGGTCTCAGATCGATCATGACTAGAATATTGGGTTCCAGTGCATCTGTTCCTATAAGGCGGTAGGGTGTTGGAGTCGTTCTCAAATAACGGAGTGGCAAAGGCAAGTGGAGTGATTCAAGACGATGTCCCCGACGAGTAAACAGATCCAACACAGATCCTTCAGATGTATCCACTCTAGTGTTTGGGTCTGTATTGACAGCAGATACCACAGCGACGTGGTGGGCATCAAGGGCCAGGATACTTGTAGGGTGTCGAGGGGATCGCCATGTAGCCAGCGACATCGTCTCTGGAGTGAGCCATCCCCCTCGTTTGGCAAGCAGCGGGACAAATTTTAGCGATCCAGGCAGAGGATCAGTTGTCAAGCAAGCCAGCCAATTTCCTTTCGCATCAATCGCAACTTGGCAGGGTTGGGACAATTGAGCGATCGGACGCAGGGAATCTGGAGGTGATTTGCCCAGAGATGTCGCTTCTGAATCCACTAGAAAAACTGCTCGAGTCGTAATTACAAAGCATCCATGCGATCGCATTGCGATGGCTTGGATGGGATCAGCACAGTGCCAGGGAGCAGACGGCAGCAGATGAGGAACTGGATGACGATCCGACATCTGCTGAGCACACCATCGAAACAGATGAGCGCCGCTCACCAGATACAGGTTTGTTAGAGCAGCAGATGATTCAGTCATTAATCCTATTGCTGTTACTGGGGCAGATAAAGGGAAGCACGATGCCACCACCAATAGATTGGGCACAGGAGACGAATCAACTAAAAATGATACAGGTGGATCGCGAGAGGGGAGGTTCATTTCAGATTGCGCGATCGCTTGTTGTATTGCCAGTCGCATTTCTGTAGCGGATTGAAAGCGCCGAGCTGCCAACTTTTGTAAAGCGGTTTTCAGAATAGGATGCCAAACCTCGGCCAGGGTATCTGGTAATTTGAGGGGATGGTTCAAGTGAGCCGACATCAGTTGGTTGGGTGTGCCAGAGAAGGGCCGATGACCAACTAGCAGTTCGTATAGAAAAACGCCGACTGAATAGAGATCCGAAGATTTGGAATATTGACCATAGAAGCGTTCTGGAGCCATGTAAGCGGGAGACCCTGTATTTCCGGCTCCGTGATAGCCCAACTCCTGGCTCAGGCGTGCTACCCCAAAATCTGAGATACGGGCAACCCAATGGCGATCGCGCAAACTCAACAGAGTATTTTCAGGTTTGATATCACAGTGAACAATGTTGCGACTATGCGCCTGTTCTAAGCCTGCCAGAATGTCCAGCACGAGTTGAATTGCCTGGGTATGAGGGAGTAAAGCACTATTATCCATAACATTTCGCACCGTGCCGCCCTCGCAGTAGTCCATCACTAGATAGCGCCCCGTGCGGTTATGTTCGAGGGCATGACAGGTAACAATATGCGGATGGCGCAAACTGAGCAGGAAACGCAATTCGCGCAAAAATTTGTAGGTGGGAAAGCGATGCTGATCGAGATTTTTTAGGGCAACCAACTGACCTGTTTGGCGATGGATGGCACAAAACACTTGGCCAAATTGCCCTTGGCCCACAAGCCCAAGAATACGATATTGGGAACGATTGGAATCAGATGCAGATAAGTTTGACACAGATTGGTCAGAACAAATTGAGGAACTGGAATCGGATAAAATCAAACCTTGTATACTAACGATCGGTTTGACCAGGTCGCTGCAAACTATTTTGGGCTTGATTTAGGCCTTCATCCTTAGCAGATCTCCAGCAAATCATATACCCAGTTTTTTGGAGGGTAGGCGGCGAAGCCGTCCACCCTCCAAAAAACTGGGAGATCCTTTTCCAGAAATCGCCTTAGTACCACAGGTTAGTGGCACAGTTTATTGGCACAACCGCTGCATAATGGCCTCGTGATCTAGCTTTGTCACCAATGGTTCAACAGGTTCAAGCCGCCTGTGTAGACCCAGGACAAACCGATTACAGTCTGCATTCATAGACTCGCAAGTCGTCTGCACACAATGCAGTTCTCGCCTTGCCAATTGGCTGAAAAAAGAGGCAAGAATGCCTGCTTCCAGATGACAGTTGGGGCGATCGGGCTTGAGGGCAAAGCGGGCAAAGGGAGAGTGCCAGACTCGAATAATCAGAAAACCTTGTTGCTGGTAGCTCTGATCAAGCTCAATCTTACCCCAACCGTGGGTCATCCAGCATTGCTGTAAGGCTTGTAGAAATTCCACCATCAGCATTTCAGACAACGGTTTGTTGTAGTATCCGGAGATAGCTTCTTGAAAGCGAGTATAAAAGTTTTTGCCCCACCAGCGACCACAGTTGAACAACACCAACCAGGCTGCCTGCCCGGTTTCATTCTCTAACCCTGCATAGATTCCTTGAATCAAGGTCTCAGGTAAAGCAATGAGGCGATCGCCTTGACGGTTCTCCAATATTCCTAACTCTACATCCCCCCGAACATAGGCATCCGTCGCAAAATAATTACTGGGAATGCGGTCATCTTCTAACAGGTCGGTGACAGAAATCATGATATTTGCTAAGGAAATGGATACGGTGAGATCCCTGGTTCTGGTTGGAGTTGAAGTTGTTTGCCTCATTTCTTGCAAAACTAAGGATCTAAGGGGAGTGTTGATTCAGCAGTGCGGTTTGGGCAGTCGTGAGAACAGGCTGAAGCAAGCTGAGTTGTTTTGGGGTAAACACCTGAGTCAACTGTTGATTCAGCAATCGATACAAACGCGCATCAACGGTTTGCGTATTGTATACTCTGGCAGTTTGCCCGATCCAATTCAGCAACCGATTTTGCACAAATCCAACATCGTTGACCAGCATTCCCATAGAACAATGGCGCAGCAGCAGCAGGGCATTTTTAATACTCAGTTCCAGCACCGCAATCTCTTCAGTAGGCATTTCTGCGTGCAACTGATCGGCTACCTTTTGCATCATGTCTAACTCGTTGTCTCGCAATTTGCGATAGGTTTCCAGGCGCTCTGGCAAGGAATTGACATATTGACTAAGAACGGTTAGCTCTTCTGAGTGCAGGTAGCGATTTTCAGCTTCATCAAAAATGCTCTCGAGTTGAGGATGCATAGATTGGACCTAAAAGAATGGGTTAAAGGTGGAGCAACAGATTTGAGGCAAAGATCTTGAATGCTTTGAAGGGGATCTGTCCAAATACTTTGCTCTTAAAACAAATCAGAAAAATCTGCCAGCGTGAACTCTTCAACCGAGATGTCTGGTGAGCTAAGGGGATGAGTCAGAGCGATCGGTTTCCCTTCCCAATTGATTGCAGCAAAAAATTGGTTGACCGTTAACGTTAAGCTCAATGACTCCTCTTGAGGCGGTTGCAGTAAGGGCAGTGTTGTATTGACCTGACCTTCCCAGAGAACTTCAGCTAAAAATTGTCCAACTTTTAGGCGCTGCCAACTTGATAGAGTGGAACTGTTACTGACAGCAGAACTGGATGGCATTAGAGTGGCATAGCTCATCTCAATAGCTCCCCTGCTCGTAACCGCTTTTCAATATCCCTGGCTGTGGCCCCTTCATTTAACCAAAAGGCGGCTGCATCAATTCGATCCTGCCCACCCAAGAGAAATTTGCAGTAGGTTTCGCCCATTGAATAGCACTGGATCTCGATGCAACTCAACTTCTTTTTGACGAGTTCAGTAAAGAAACCGGCAAATAGCCCAGCATAAATATGGCAGACGGGCTTGCCCACATCCCCCAAAGTTCGGGCGACAGCAGAGTCAAAAATGTTGATAAACATGAAGCCCTGTTTGCGATCGCCCATGTCTACTTCCCACTTGCCCCACCCTTGAGCCGTGAATGGCCACCACCAAGTCTCCAACAAAAACATCAGATTAGTTTGGCGAATATTGCGTTCAAATTCCTGCTCAAACCACTTCTCAAAAAAGAAGGCATCTCTGCGTCCCCATTCACACCCAATTGTGTACATGATGGCGGCTGAAGCATCGCCAACCTCTTCTTCTAAGCCCTCAACTAAACCGATAATAAAATCCTCGGTTGTAAGAATGTTGCAAGCTCCGTTCCAATCTGTAATGGTGCCCTGCTCAGGATCAAAGCGAAAGAAATCGCGAAACCCATAGTGATTATGTTTTTTGGGGTTTTTGGGTTGAACCAAGGTGTGATCGGAAATTGCACTGACCATAGCGGGTGCTCTTATACGTTGTCGTTATTTCTAAAATAACAAGTAGGAATGTACACAAACCTATCAGTTGTACTTTGCCAGAGCGACCTAGATTCAACAAATATTTACTCTAATTCCTAAAAACCGCCGCCCTCCCATGGCGATTATCGAACTCCTGAGAAAACGTGAGTTCGACGAGCGGTTTTTCGTGGGGCTGCGCCCACCCCCACGAAAAACCGCCGTTTTGAGGGTGTGGCGCGACGCGCCACACCCTCAAAACGGCGATTATCGAATTCACATTGAGAAAACATAGTTTTCCTACTGCTTCCTAGTGCTCTGTACCTATCACACTCCATTGAAGACTCGCGTCCAAAAAACTGATATCAGCAACTACCCTTCTCCTAAAAATTGGCGATTCAGTTCTAAGAACGGGCAAAACAAGTTAGCTTGAGCAGAGGTGAGGTGCTGTTTGACGACATCTTGCATAATCTTGTAAGTTACATCACAAGTACGCTGGGTGCCGAAGGCCCGCATAATCGTTTGAAACCAAAGCAAAAAGCGCTCCTTTAAGGTTTCAGGATCGTTGACTAACATAGCCGTGGCTGAGTAGCGCAGAGCACGAATCGTGTCGCGCCTCCATTTAGCTGTCATGTCTTGGTGTCCATTTTGAAATAAAGCCGGATCAATTGCTTTCAATCTGGCTTGTACCTGTTGCACGATATCAACTTCAGCCGCTTGCAATTTCAAGTAGGTTTCCAGCCGGAGTTGGAACGAGTTTGTATAGTCACTAATAACATGCAGTTCGTCGTCAGTGGCATAACGACCATCTACAAGTTGGCTTAGGCGATCGAATTGACTCAACATTGGTACATCACAGGTAGTACATCATAGGTCATACTGGTCAATCGTTTGCTTATTGCAGGGGATGCTGCGCCCTTACGAGACTGCTAGCTGCTTCTAAAGCATTCTGTTAACACATCCTCTTAACAACTTACACAACACTGCTGTGGAAAAAAAAGTCATTTACTTGAAAGCTGGGTGTGTTTTCCAACTGTTTCAGCATGGAACGAGTGATCAGTTTGCCAGACTCCACTAAAACTTGCCCTGTAATAGGGTGGAGTAAGTCTTGTACGGCTCGTCGTCCAATTAATGCCTCAATCTCTTTTAAAGAGTTGACATACATGCCCGGAGGCAGTTCAATGACCACCCCATTGCCCAAAACCCGAGCCTGACACGCAAGCCGGGAGTGGGGCTGGCAGGAGGTGATGACTTCTAAAGTACGCAGTTCACGCCGATTAATTGATGAAAGGGCCTCCATGCCCTTGGTGACATAGATATGGCAGGTGGCACACATGCCTCTACCCCCGCATTCCTTCAACACATCTAATTCTTTTTCTAGCAGGATAGATAAGAGGCTACCGTTTGTTTCCACCGATGTTTCCTGGGCGATCGGCTCCAATCTGACAATTTTAGACATCCACGCAGATCCTCCATAACTAAACTGAATGGTAAATAAGAAGTTTTATGGCCGAAAATTAGCTATTCGTATTGCTTGATTGTGGCAGTAATGATGCTTGGCAAGGTTTACTGAGGTTTAGAGAGCAAAATTTCTTGCTGATGCTGTTCCAATCCGCCCTGCTTAACCAGTTCAGGAAAATCTCGAATCACTCTGGAGCACCGCTGAATGAAACCCATCGTCCATTCCTGCATCCATTGCTGTTGGTCTGGGGTTATCTTTGCTGCAAGGTTGAGATTGGACTCAGGGCAAGTAATTTGAGCAGAACGATCCACTTGGAATTGATTGAGCCACTCAATCGCAGGGCGAGTCGATTTCCAATAATTTGTCACAACTGTTATTCCCAGGTATTGAGTAGCAAACTGGCTGAGTTGGTTCAAAGCCAGGAGCAGTTCTTCAAGGCTAATTTGCGCTTCGGGAATGACAGGTTGAAGCACGTTGGGTTGTTGCTGAGGTTGTTGCTTAGAAAGTTTATGGGAATTTCTCAAAGGCTCATGCGAATTATTGGAAGGATGAGGTGGGGAAGCAGATTGGACTGAGGGAGGCAATTTGGGTGGAGCGGGAGGTTTTTGTAGATGGAGGTGGGTACGAGGGGGATGAGCAACTACCGACTTGGGTTTTGCAGGTGGCTGAGGTGTGAGTTTGACCGAGGAGTTCACCTCATCCGGTTTCCAATAGTTCTGATTCGACAAAGTGACACCGCCAGCCGATAAGCGAAAAGTGGCGATCGCGCTAGCTGCATCCAGACAGAGTTCTGACTTCAATCGCTCAACGGCTTTGAGATAGTCTGAATGTTGCAGATCATTACTGGTAAGAACTAACAGGATGATACTGTGCTCTAACTTATGGATGTAGACCTGATAGCTGGTGAATTGAAATTCAAAAAACTCGAAACCGTCAGGGGTTGTTTCAACCACTTGTTGAATGCCCTGAGCCAGTGCCTCCTTCTGCTGGAAATTGAGGGTTTGATCGACACCACAGAAGTAAGGGCGAGATCGGCCATCCATGAGGGCCACTCCCGCAATTCCAGGTAAATTCAGAAAGTCTTGGACAACCTCCCGCTTCATAAGATGCTCTAATACTTAATTAACAACTTATTTCAGCAAGGTAGATTCCAGAGGATAATCTGGGACATTAACATTGCTTTTCTTTAGACTGTTCTCAATCATACGTCCCCTGATTAACTATGATTCTCCGTAGTCCCACTAGCTAGTCTTTATTCAAATTTTGGTGGTTTGTCGCCCCAGCGATGTAAAAACAGAATAAGTGCTCAAATTCAAAACAAGCAATATCTTTAATCGTTTTGGTGGTGCTTTTAATCACAAGTCTAGTAGCAGGGCATACTAGACTTTGCCAAATCAAATTCTTCGTTGTCATGAACTCTGTTACTCTTTTAGACTCTCAGACTCATTTTCCTCTTGGAACTAATACCCATGTCTGATCTTCCTTTTACTCTGGATCAATTGCGAATTCTCAAGGCGATCGCTGCTGAGGGAAGCTTTAAGCGTGCTGCCGATAGTCTTTATGTTTCTCAGCCTGCTGTCAGCTTACAAGTTCAAAATTTAGAGCGCCAGTTGGACGTACCTCTATTTGACCGAGGGGGACGGCGGGCACAATTGACTGAAGCAGGACATCTATTACTCAGCTATGGCGATCGCATCCTGACCTTATGTGAAGAAACTTGTCGAGCAATTGAAGATTTGCAAAATCTTCAAGGAGGCACTTTAATTGTCGGTGCCAGTCAAACCACAGGAACCTACTTGCTCCCCCGGATGATTGGGCTATTTCGCCAGGATTATCCTGAGGTGGCAGTGCAGTTACATGTTCACTCTACTCGACGGACGGCCTGGAGTGTAGCCAATGGTCAAATCGACTTGGCAATTATTGGCGGTGAGGTTCCTCCTGAGTTACAAGACTCACTCGAGATTCTTCCCTACGCTGAAGATGAATTAGCTCTCATTTTACCCGTTACTCATTCTTTGGCGCGGTTGGCAACGATTCAAAAAGATGATCTCTATAAGTTGCAATTTATCACCCTTGATTCCCAATCCACCATTCGTAAAGTGATTGATCAGGTTTTGAGCCGTGGTGGCATTGAAACCCGCAGACTCAAGGTGGAAATGGAATTGAACTCGATTGAGGCTATCAAGAACGCAGTGCAAGCAGGACTAGGGGCCGCGTTTGTCTCTGTCTCGGCGATCGAGAAGGAACTTCAGATGGGAGTGCTGCATCGGTCTAGAATTGAAGAAGTCGTCGTCAAACGCATGCTCTCGGTCATTGTCAATCCCAATCGCTATCGTTCCAAAGCCGCAGAAGCATTTGTTGAAAAAATCCTGCCCCAATTTTCTAGTTTCAAACCCTCTCTCCTGTCTAGAGAGGCGATTGACCGAATTTCCGACAAATCTTCCGATAAGCTGGTTAATCACGCCCTCGATAAATTGGCTGAAAAGGCAGAAGAAAACGGTGCGGCTGAATCCATTGAACCCCTTTCTTTATAGAATTTGAATTTTCACGGTTCTGCTATAGCTATCTTAGAATCGGTGTAAAGCTCTCTTTTCCACAGCAAATGCCGATCGCCAACGCTAATTTATGGAAGTCTACTGCACTCGTCCAGGATGTCCTCGGCCAGTTAATCAATTCCCCGATTTAGATAGCAAAGCGACCTTACAGACGGTGCAGCAGAAGTATTGCACGACCTGTGGAATGCCGCTGATCTTGCTAGGACGATACCTGCCCACTCGCTTGTTAGGTCAGGGGGGGTTTGGTGCCGCTTTTTTGGCTCGCGATCGCTACACGCCAGCCATGCGCCAGTGTGTCGTTAAGCAATTTCAACCCTCAGGGGATCTCAGTCCAGCGCAAATGAAGTTAGCCCATGACTTGTTTGAGCGTGAAGGGACGGTTCTGGAGTCTTTGGGCAATCGCCATGCAGAAATTCCCGATCTCCTGGCTTTCTTTCAACTGGATGTCCCTACCTCAATACCTAATAAGTCTGACCAGTTCTTTTATCTAGTACAGGAATTTATTGATGGGGAGAACTTAGAAGACGAATTAGCCAGGAGAGGGGTGTTTTCGGAAGCGGAAGTAATGAAGATTTTGGTTGCCACTCTGAAGATTCTCAAATTTGTGCATGAAAACGAGGTGATTCACCGGGATATTAAACCCTCCAATATCATGCGACATCGCGATGGGCGGATTTTTCTGCTCGATTTTGGAGCCGTTAAACAAATCACCGCAGGCACCCCTGCCGGAGGCAGAACCAAATCCACAGGGATCTATTCGATGGGATTTGCTCCCCCTGAGCAGATGGCGGGCGATGTGGTTTATCCGGCGACAGACCTCTATGCCTTAGCTGTTACCTGCATCACGTTGCTGACCGGTAAGCAACCCCAGGAACTCTATGACCCCTATGACAACAGTTGGAATTGGAGGGCTTACACTCAGGTGAGCGATCGCCTGGAAGCAGTCTTTAATCGGATGCTCAAAGCGAGTCCTAAGGAGCGGTTTCAATCTGCGGAAGCAGTCCTAGAAGCTCTGCAACCATCTGCCGCTCCACCCCCTGTCGCTACCCCGCCAACCAGAGTCGCTCCGCCGACCGTCACTCCGCCTGTCGCCCACACCCCAGTGGTTACGCCAACTCCTCCATCTCCACCGCCTGTCCCAGCTCCACCAGTAGTAGCTCCTGTGGCTCCAACTTCCTCGCCTCGCTTCTCTTTAATTGAAGTTTTGGGAGGAGCTGCCTTTACAGGATTTGAAGCGGGGTTGTTGGCGATCGCCCTGATCAGTGTATTAGGTACAACCTTCATTACCCCAGCTTTCTGGCTCTTAGCCGTTGGCATTCTTGTTGTAGCTCAGTATTTCCGCTGGATTGAAAGGACAGAAAGAATTATTTTTGCCATTCTTACCTTAGGGATTGTTCTGGCTGTTCCCTCTTTGAGAGCCTGGGGCTTGCTGCAATCCTTAGGTAGCCCAATTCAAGCCGTCCTGTTTCTGGCTATTTTTGCCGCTTTAATCGCTGTAGCTGGCACTATCCTCTTCCAATTAATTTATCGGATTCTCTCACGGTTGTTCTAGTAGTCTGTCAAGGGAGTTTTGAGGGGTCTATGACCCCTCAAAACTCCCTTTTATTTAACATGAGTTCGATAATTGCCGTTTTGAGGGTGTGGCGCGACGCGCCACACCCTCAAAACGGCGGTTTTTCGTGGGGGTGGACTGCGCCCACCCCCACAGAAAACCGCTCGCCGAACTCACGTTTATTTAATTTTGATTTGCGGGATACTCCGAAAATCAAAATTGACAGACCACCAGTGCGGATGTTACGTCGGTAGACAGTTTATGCTGGCTTGGCGATGAGAGTAATGAAAGTCAGTTCGGGAGGACAAAATAGCCGCCCTGGTGAATAGGTGCCCAACCCTCGATTGACGTACAACAAATTTGCACCAACCTGATGTAGCCCCTGGGCCCATTCCCAATGTTTTACGACCTTGTAGCAATCCTCGCTCATATAGGGCAACCAGGAACGCAGGGATTTGGGCGTAATGCGACGCAGTGTTTGATACCACGTAGGAAATGGCCCCAGTCCTGGAATCACAATTTGACCACCGTGAGTATGTCCTGAAAGTTGTAAATCAACCCGCCACGGTTGTAAGAACGCTGCTGTGTCTGGATTGTGGGACAGCACCAAACGAGGCACCGAATGATCCAACTGATTCATTACAGATGCAGGATCGAATTCTCGTGACCAGTAGTCAGCTAGACCAACGACAGGAAACGTTTCACCAAAGGGGTAGGCAATTTCGTTCCAAAGGACGTGGATTCCAGCAGTTCTAAGAGCATGAGAGACAATGCGCTGCGATTCTGGGAAGAAGATATCGTGGTTTCCCAAAACTGCAAAGGTGCCCAAACGACTTTTGATCTGCTTGAGCCTTAATCCCAAATCATAAATGGGTTGAGGATCGTCTGTCACCAAATCTCCAGTCAAAGCGACAAGATCGGGTTGGAACTGATTGGTGAGGGCGATCGCCTCCATTAGCATTGCTTCAGCTAACCGTACCCCATCAAAATGCAAATCAGAAAGTTGTACAATCTTGCATCCCTGCAAGGTTTCTGGTAATCCAGCAATCTCAACCGTGATCGATTCAACCGTTAAGGGCCCAGTTAGCAGCCTATGCATTAGCTAAACTCCACCACCATTTTGGCAACCAGCTTACCAAAAGCTGTGAAACAGTGAGTGAACACCGTAGTTTAGATTACATTTCGCAAACGTGTAACATCTTTCCGGATAATTACGTAAATTTTCTGAATAAGGGAGTGCTCAATGTTGTGAAGAGACTGATGAGATACACCATTACTGATACGGGTCATGGTTGGCTTTTAAGTATTTGGGAACCATCATCACCGACAAGTGTTCATAAGTTCCCTTTTCTCTACAAAATTCGCTCGATTCATCCAACTCAAGAAGCTGCCCAGGAAGCCTTAACGAACCATCAACATCTGAATCAAAATTTAAACCTAAATCAGAATTTGAATCAGAACCCGAATCTCAAATTGAACCCGCCTGAGCGTTTGGCATCTTAGAAACGTGAATTCAATAAAACCCAAGCGTTTTGTGGGAAACGCGGCTTCGCCGCGTTTCCCACAAAATTTGGTAGCTATAGGGAGTAAATTTGCCCATCAATTAATAAACGAGTAATGCCCTTCGCTTGCAAATAAGAGGCAACTTTGCGTAACATGCGACCATCTGGAATTTTAACGACCCGCTGCGATCGCCTCAAAAACCGCTTGGCGACACGATGATTGTCAAAAATTGGCAACGTTTTGGCATAGGTTTCCTCTTCGGGGATCTTGCCAAGCTCAGCAAAATCCTTTAACGGGCGAGTAATCAATTCGGAAGCGCGATCGACCACTAGATAAATAGTGCGTGGTAACGGAGCTTCTTCCAAAGGCAACACTTGAATCATTTGGCCCTTTGGCAAATGAACAGCAGCTACTTCACTTAAGGTTGCCAAGTCCCCAATGTCGTCATCTACTTCTTCAAAATCACCTTCCAGATCATCCTCGTCTTCCAGATCATCTTCGTCGTCGAGATCATCTTCGTCGTCGAGATCATCTTCTGAATCGTCCTCTATTTTGCGCTCTAAGGCTGCTAAGCCAGATTTGGCGACTACTAAGGCCGCTTCGTCTTCGTCATCCTCGTCCCTAGAGTCTACTAGTAAATCTGTTTCTTGCTCTAAGTCTACCTCCAGAGCAGTAATTTGATCCTCGTCTTCTTCCAGTTCTCCGTCAATCTCATCGTCCTCGTCTTCCTCAAAATCCTCGTCTTCCTCAAAATCCTCGTCTTCCTCGTCTAGATCATCTTCCTCGTCTAGATCGTCTAGATCATCTAGATCGTCTTCCTCGTCTAGATCGTCCTCTTCGTCCTCCTCGTCCTCTTCGTCGTCAAATTCTTCCTCGTCTTCTAGCTCCTCCTCTTCCAGGTCTTCATCCTCGAAATCCTCGTCATCTTGATCGAGATCTTCGTCGTCATCAAAATCTTCATCATCATCTTCGTCGTCTATTTCCTCCTCTTCCAAGTCTTCGTCGTCGTCGAAGTCTTCCTCATCTTCTAACTCTTCGTCGTCCTCAAAGCCCGCTTCCGCTTCATCGAAGTCTTCTTCTTCAAAGTCTTCGTCCTCCTCGTCTAGGTCTTCGTCCTCCTCGTCTAGGTCTTCATCCTCTAGGTCTTCATCCTCTAGGTCTTCATCCTCTAGGTCTTCCTCGACGAGGTCGTCTTCTAACTCTTCGTCGAAGTCTTCCTCGTCTTCTAATTCCTCGTCTTCATCCTCGTCGAAGTCTTCCTCGTCTTCATCCTCGTCGAGGTCATCCTCAAAGTCATCGTCCTCCTCAAACTCGTCCTCGTCTTCGTCGAGGTCATCCTCAAATTCGTCCTTTGAGTCCAGCATATTGATTGAGGCAAAATTTTCAAGGGATTTTTGGGGTTGCCGCCCGCGAGCATTTACTTTCAGGAGTGGCAGTTGCTCTCCTAAACCAGAGGAGTCTGCGAAGTCTTCTCCAGATTCTTCATCTGATTGTGGCTTCATTAGTAAGGCACGCTTTTGCTGCATCAGCTGCTCATACTCGCCTTCTGGCAAGTATTGTCGAAGAACTCGGCTAATTGTTGTGGTACTAACACCATATCGATTGGCGATATTCAAAGTTGTCTCTCCGGGTTGACGATAGAGAGAAACAATACTTTGCTTATCCGCTTCAGTGAGTTTTGCAGGAGCCATGCCAAATGTCTAAACCCTGGGTGTGACGGCAAGGAGCTAAATTAGCCCCAATTACCCATGATAGCTTTTCTACTGGGTCTGTCGTCTACGGCTAGTACGGCGAGAACGAGTTGAAAGGTCGTATTCCAAAGCTGCTCCGATCGCAAACAAGCAGGCACTAAAAATCCAGAACACCTCAGGTAGAGCGCCCGTCTCGTAGTTATCGATGTAGGAAGTGGCATAGTTGAACCAGGTATCAGCAATGTAGAAGGAAAAAGCAGCGGCAGCAATAAAGCGCCAGGACAGAGAGAATCGTCCTCCCCAAAATGCCAACAACAGGGTGGTAGCCGCCATCACCAGAATTAAATCTCCTGCGATATAAAGCCAAGGTAGGATGTCGGCAAAGGGAGCCAATGTGTTGTTGACAGCGATCGCCCAAGCTGGTTTGTCTACGGCAGGGGCTTCTGGAGGAGCGATCGTAGCAGAAGCAAGAGCGGTAGAATCTAGAGCGGTTTCCTCTAACCCAGGAGCGATATTAAAGAAATAGGCTAGAGCCAAACCAGCAATCAAAATGCCAGCTACGACCAGCCATTGTAACCAGGATAAATTTAGCCGTCTGGAGACCACTGCTTGAATCATGCCCCATCCTAAAAACAGATAGGTGGCAATGAAAAAGAAATCTCCAGGAGAAATATCGGGTGATTCTCCCAGACCTATTTCCCAATACGCTAAGAAAAGATTGCCAATGAAATACGAAAACATGCCTAAACTAATGGCTAGCCACACAACTCGACCACTGACGATTTGCGGGCTACGCCAATTTCGCAGGCACAACAATCCAGCTACTAGAAAAGCGGTATTTTCCAGGATGTAAGTGGTCACTCCATACCATTCTGGGCGCGTTTGTCCTGGTAAGGGAACGCTAAACAACAGAAAGAAGAGGAGTGAGAGAACTGCCCAGGCAATTGCTGCCAGGACGATTGCTTGAACAGTAAAACGGAACCCTGATTCAGAGGATTTTTTGTTCAAAAGGACTCCTCCTATTGCAAATGGGGCGACGAAAGGATCTGGAGGTTAAGGATAGCAGACTGCTGAACTCTCAGAGGATTTCTAGAAAAGAAACTCCAACTTGGGGTTAGGAAAGCAGAGTTTTGCTCCAAATCCTCAACCAAGTTAAAGGTTAATTCTTTCACAGCTTTCCAGCAATTTGAGATTATTGCCATACCTTGCCCATGGGGGATTGTTTCAACCAGGCGATAAATTGATTGCGATCGCTCGAAGGTAGATCCTGCAATGTGTCCATCACTCTAGCAGTAAAGCTGGCATTGCCAAAGTGTTGCTTGCCAATGCGATACAACTCCTGCAAGAGAGTGTTGAGATGATGTTCCTCCCAGGGCGGAATCTCTAAGGCAGCTAAGGGATCAACCGTCAATAACTGTTGAATGGCATCGGCTGACTCAGTTTGGGGAAATTGCCAATGTTGAAACACATCAGAGATTTCTCTTTGAAAGATCCCAGCTTGTTTCGCTCCCAATAAATCCTCAATATCAATGTAGACTGCTTGTAACAACAACAAACAGGCTTGAATAAATGAGGGTTGGGAGGCATCTGCCTGATCCCCGCCGCCTGCCAATTGCTCTAACCGAACCTTTCCCCAAACACTGTAGCGGTCAGGTTCTTCCAGCAAAACACAAGCTTTACCCCGGTTATCTGTCAGGTCTCTCCAGAAGGCTTTGGCTTCATCTTCTTGAGCAGCACTAAAAACGCTAATCAAGCGATAGGTTTGCCCCTGATACTGGAGGATCGGAATTTGTTGATCCTTCTTAGGATGTTGAATCGTTGAAATCTCAACATCCTGGCGCTTTAATATAAACATGGCACCGCCAAAGTAACTTCTGTCTGAGTGTGTGGACCATTCCTACAGGATCGCAGGGGACTATTTTAGACCAAGTGAGTTAGAACAATCAATTTCTAGAATTAAGCTGGAATGATGACCCCACATTTGCATAGATACACTATATTGGTTCAATATTGAATGAGTCGGTATAAAATCAATTAACTCATTTAGCCCAATTTGTTCAACTTCTGGTCTGATTCCATCCTGTCTGCTGTAAAAAGAGCATTCGTCTTATTTTTTGATTCCTGAAGCAGTCATAGCGCAAGTCTGAATTTTTCATTTTTTACTATGCTCCAGTAGCTCAGTGGATAGAGCATCTGCCTTCTAAGCAGACGGCCGTAGGTTCGAGTCCTACCTGGGGCGTTTACGGGTGTAGCTTGGTGAAAATAGCTCATTAAATGTTAAATCCGACCTTTGAGGTCGATCTGACTCCATTCCACAACGGTTTACTGGGGTAAACTCACCTACCCCAATTTAGTAGCTTTGTTCAGTACCTTTTTCTATGGTTGAAATTCTTGCTGCCTTATCTGTGTCAGCCGCAGTGGGAATGAGAGTGGCTTTGCCGTTGTTGATCATTGGCTTGTTATTTAGTGACAATTTGTGGGCCAGTATGCCCCTGTTGTCTCAAATTCCTCCCCGGTTGGTGTTGGGAGTTTTAGTCAGTTGGTCTTTGACCGAAATCCTGATTTCTAAAGAGCCACTGGGACAGCGGTTTCTGCAAATCCTTCAGCTTGCTTTTAGTCCTATCGTTGGGGCGATCGCTGGTCTCACGGTCGCTCTCTCCCTTCAAGCTGAACCCTGGATGCTTTGGATTATTTCTATTGTCTGTGGTCTGTTGGCCTTAGTTTTACAACTTGTGCAAGTTGGGTGGTTTTATCGGTTGCGGGGGCTACCTTTGTGGGTGATTTTTTTGCAGGATTTTCTGTGTGTCTGTCTGGTTCTGTTGGCATTTGATGCTCCCCGTCAAGGGGGATTAATCGCTTTACTGCTGCTCTGGTTGGCAATTCGTAGCTCCAAGGAATGGCAGTACTGGTATAGAGCACAGACATTGCCCAGAAGCCGCCGTAATCCCCGTCGGGGCAAACAAAACCCAGATTAATAGAAGTAGTCCCGATTTTGTGAGTGGCGCGGGTGCAGCCCACGCACTGGAAAAGTCCGGATTTAGCTAATGCACCCCTCTAGACAGAAACGATGGCACATGACTACGGGGGAGTCTTGCGTTCCCCGCAGAGGGCAGGTCTCGGTCATACAAACCGCGCAGTTGGAACGCACAGGAAAGGCTTGAGGCTCAGCCGAGTAGATACTGATTCCCTGGCTAATAAAGCCTTTCAGTTCTAGTTCAGACAAAGAATTGCAGATTAAAATCGCCTTTTCCACGCCAAGCTGCATCCGAGCGTAGTTAATCTTCTCCAAGGTTTTACTAAAACTCTGCAACTTGGGTTGGATTTCGATCAAAACCTGGAGTTGCTGGCTCTGAAAACAAAGGGGTTTATCCTGGGCAAAATAATCTTTGTACTGAATGGTAAACGTGCCATCGGTGTACCGCAAGGTCCGAATCAATCGCAGGAAAGGAGTAGCACAGTTGCCCTGATTGTCCAGGTGATGCCACCAGGTTTTATGCCATGCTTCTTGCGGCAGATTTAAAATCTGATCAATCTGCTCCACAGTGAACCCAGAGTGCTCCAACAGGGAAATGGCTTGTGCCATGGCGATATTCTGACCCAGGGTGTGCATTTCTGATTCACACCGCGTCAGGTCAGTAGTTCCCTGTCGGGGCAGATTCCCCCAATTTGGTTGCGCCAGTTGAGGATCGGTACGAACCGGAGCATCGGTTAAAACACAGTGAATATCTTCATAGTGAATTAATCCATCCAGGGTGCGCTGTGGACTGATCGGAATACCAATCGCAGAACGAACAGCCCCAAGCCGTTGGGAACAAGCGATCGGGGGAGTGGAATTCGTCAACAGGGAACGCAGGGTAGGCTCTTCTGCGATCGCCAGGGCAATCTGAATTTGGTCGTGAATCATAGACCCTGACTTGGCTCTCACTTCTTGGCGTGGAGAAGCTGGCACACTTCTTGGCATAGGTCTTTCCCCTTCGCGATCGCAGCATCTTCAACCCTTAGCTTTTGTTTTAATCAATTTAGGGGCAAAACTGACCAACAATTAACAAAACTTGGGGTTGTTTAGAAAACTCAATGCTGATTTGTGAATTTTGAATAAAGAGGATTAAATTTGTGTAGCAGTTCTCAGCATTTGTAAAGCAACAGTGAGATTTTGGTGGCGATCGCTGAATAGTTCTACTGACATTTGCATCAGCTAGTGGTCTGTCAATTTTGATTTGCGGGGTATACCGCAAATCAAAATTAAATTTAAGGGAGTTTTGAGAGGTCAGCGACCCCTCAAAACTCCCTTGATAGAGCACTAGTCGCCAGAGTGCAAAAACGCAAAGGAACGGCTCAGCCTCCTTTGCGCCTCTGTGAGGATTACTGATAAATCTAAATGAAACTACTCATGCAATGTTCACTGCTTACCAAGTTCACTGCTTACCAAAGCCCACGAATGGGTTCGACGGGGGCAGGGGCAGCAGTCGGAGCAGGCGCAGGACGCTCCTGAACAGTGGTTTCGGTTTGCACAACTTCAGTTTCAACTACTTCAGTCGTTTCAACTGTTTCAGTTTCTACCTCAGTCTCCATTTCAGTTTCTACTTCGGGGTTAATGCCTAAATCGCTTGCTTCTACGGTTTCAGTTATGGTTTCAGAACTGCCTTCAATCACTTCAACCTGAGCAGCAGCGATGATATCATCGCCATCGACGGTAAAGTCAAAGCTGCGCCCTGGTCCCAAGCCAAACCGCTCCTGATCTGATGTAGAGATCAAATAAGTCTCAGTTTCACCGTTTTCCAGTCTGATAGTCACTTCATTGCCATTGATGCCGACAACGGTGCCCCGGACAATATTCTCTCCATCGGGCGAGGTTAATTGGCTGATCAATTGGGAAGAGGGAGCAGCGAGGGGCATTGCCACTGCTGGCTCAGATACACTCAAACCTGCTGTCAATAACAGGGTCAAACCCCAAAACGTAGGATGACGAAAAACCATAATGTATGTTCTCCTTTAGCTTAGACAACTTGAGCTATCAAAGGGATATCGGTTGCAAGCATTGCAATCACTGCAAGCATTGATTGCGAGCGCTGGTAGTTCAGTAACACAAGCAGCGAAGCGAGAAATGAAATTGTAAAATCACATCTTAACTTCGTTAGCTGACTTTGCTTTTTTCACCCTAACCATTTATAAACCTTCGTACCAATATTACTAGAACTGACGCATTGACAGAAAGAGAGAAATGTGGCGAGTCCAGGATAACCTCGTAGCCCATCGAAATTACTGATGAGAGAACCCTCCAAACCCTCAACCGCCAAGTGTACTGGCTCCCTGTACATGTTGTTTTTATTGGCAGAACCGAAATATGTCAGTTGTGTTGGCCTCGCAAAGGTGATGGAGCCGCTGAGTCACGATAGTGTGAATCGGTTGCTGCTGGGTGAGAATGACACTCCTGGTGAGTTATTTGACGAAGTTAAAGACCATCTGGTTCTAGTGGTCTGTCAATTTTGATCTGCGGGGTATTCCGCAAATCAAAATTAAATTTAAGGAAGTTTTGAGGGGGCTGTGACCCCTCAAAACTTCTCTGACAGAACATTTGACAGAACACCAGTGTGCTTGACAGACCCTCTAGCGACCCCAACAAGACTGAGTTAATGGGCTATTTCTAGTCAGCCAAACACAAGCGTACCGTCAAAGGCATCAATATTGAACGCTTCTCAGTCCAAATAGAGTCTGCCATCCCACCCTGACGATAGATATCGCCATTTTTGTCAATGCGTAAGTCTCAATTACTACTAACTTCACTTTTTCTATAATTAGATAGACTTATATCAACTCAATCATTGGTAAAAATAGAGAATTATAAGCTATCTAAATAACAGCAGGACAAGATTAGAAATTAGGGAACATCCTTCCAGTCATTTCGTCCCCAATCCAACACTTTAAAGATAGGTAGGGTTACTGTACGCTCATATAGACTCTTGTAGAATTGGGAACTTTGTTCATCTCCAGGCATAGAAAATTTATCTCAAAAACTGAGCAGAAACGCTACAGTCGATCGGCTACACCGATCGGTCATAATTCAGGTTATTTCACTTGAAATGAGTAAATTGCCTCTCTAAAATTTTGGTATAAAATTTTTTGGAGCATTGAAGGATAGGAAACCTTAAACAATGAAAAATAGGGATTTGAAAAGTAGGGATTTGAACAGTTATTTGCAGCAATTTAGTCTCACAGCAGGGGTGTTATGGTCTGGATTGCAACTTTTAGCAAGTCCGGTTCAAGCTTTACCGATCGATCGCCCAACTGCACCCCCCGCCTCATCCTCAGCCCAATCGGGGCTAGAAATTCTGCATCTAGATGATTTGGCGATCGCAGCAACTCTCAACCTTCCTCCCCTCGGCAACCCAGAGCCTTTTCTGCCTCAGTCGGCAGTGAACATTGATCCAATTCAAGATATTCGACTGGTGATTGATCTGAGCGATCGCCGAGTCTACGTTCATCAACGAGGGCAATTAAAAACCAGTTTTCCCATTGCAGTAGGAAAACCCGGTTGGGAAACGCCGACAGGAGACTTTACTGTTATACAGATGCGCCGCGATCCAATTTGGCAACACCCGTTTACAGGCGAAATCGTACAACCAGGGGAGAGCAATCCTTTAGGAGCACGCTGGATTGGATTTTGGACAGATGGCACCAACTACATTGGGTTTCATGGCACTCCCAACGAGGAAACAGTAGGACAGTCCGCCTCTCACGGTTGCATCCGGATGTTTAATCAAGATGTCACTGCTTTGTTTGAAATGGTGGCGATCGGCACACCAGTCACCGTCGTACCTTAGGTGTTGTAAGAGATACAGCGATTTAATTTTCATTCTTGAGGAAAGCGCTTAGAATAGATGGTCGGATAGATACATTCTTAAAACTTTGCAATTTTTAAGAATTTAGCTTACCGAGGTCTTGATGCCTACAGCCAAATCTCCGATTCCTCAATTCATTCAATATCCTGCTCAGTCTATTGAGCGGGCAGATCGAGCCGTGCGGTGCTCTCCGTTTCATCTCAATTTGTTCTCAACGATGCGTCAGCAAAGTGTTTCCTTGAGGGCGATCGCTGGCTTAGATGGTACGCGCAACCACTATACAAGGCACCCTACGGGTGAATTGGCGATCGAGAATTATTTGTTATGGCTGATTCAAGTTGGTGTTCTACGGCGCGAAGTGGACGGTCAGGGTTTAACCGATAGTTTCCGTCTCACACCACTGGGACGACAATTGTTAGAAAAGTGGGAGCAAGCAGGAGGATTTACTCACCCTTCACTTCTAGACCACGTTTATAATTCACTCAGTCGTTGGGTGCGCTTACCAGGTTGGATGTAGTTAGCATCATTGCAGGTAAGGCAGCGGGAAGGGCATCGTCGGGTTAGGGTCTCCACCCAACAATTGCCCCACTGCAGTGGTGCTGTAGGGATAGCAATCATGCGGTAATGTTGCCTTGTGGGACTTCTCAGGCAAAGAACCAACCAGAACTGAAGTTCTGCTGGATGTGGAAGCAACCCCTCTAGGATTGCATTTACCGCAGCAAGTTGCAGAATCTCCTCCTGCTAAGGAAGCATCCGTATCGACTAGAAAATCCGTCGCTTCAATGGCTCCGGTTCAACCCGCACGGGTTGCTAGCGGGTACTATTCAGTTCTAAAGGATCAAAAGGAATAGACAGCCTTACAAGCTCTACAGCCATCAGGCAAACCAGCATCAGACAAATCATCAAGCAGTTGGCATCAAGCACAGTTGGCATCAAACAAAATCACCATCAGGCGGCATAAAACTATTCTTATTCTCTTTCAATCTTGTTAAGTCCAATGAATCAATCAATCTTAGTTGGATTAGTGAATTATGCCTAGCCGTCAAGCGTTACTCTTTGGAGGTTCCCTATGAAAGCCATCATGGTTGTTGGGACGACATCCCATGCTGGGAAATCGTTGCTGACGGCAGTGTTGTGTCGCACCTTGGCAAAACAGGGCTGGAAGGTGGCTCCTTTCAAGGGTCAAAATATGGCTTTGAATTCCTATGTCACGGCTGCTGGAGGTGAGATGGGACATGCCCAAGCAGTGCAAGCCTGGGCCGCAGGGGTAACTCCTCGAATTGAAATGAATCCGATTCTGCTTAAACCCCAAGGAGATATGACTTCCCAAGTCGTCATGCGTGGCAAGGTGGTTGGTCGGGTCAGTGCAGCCGATTATTATGAGCAGTATTTTGAGTCGGGTTGGCAGGCGATCGAAGAATCCTTAGCTCGTTTGGCTGAAGAATTTGACGTGGTTGTCTGTGAAGGAGCAGGTAGTCCGGCGGAAGTTAACTTAAAGCACCGCGATTTAACCAATATGCGCGTTGCTAAACATTTGAACGCCCCAACTTTACTGATTGTAGACATCGATCGCGGCGGAGCCTTTGCCCATGTAATTGGCACATTGGAATTGTTGGAGCCAGAAGAGCGGACTTTGGTTAAAGGCATTGTCATTAACAAGTTTCGAGGACAGCGATCGCTCCTGCAATCGGGGATCAATTGGTTGGAAGAACGGACAGGCATTCCCGTAGTAGGGGTGATTCCCTGGATCGATCGCCCTTATTCAGCCGAAGATTCCCTCTCTCTCTTGGAACGGCAATCCAGCCATCCCAATCCTGAATTAACCTTAGCTGTGATCCGCCTCCCTCGCATTTCCAACTTCACCGACTTTGAACCCTTAGAAGCAGAATCTACTGTTGGCGTGCGCTATGTGGGTTTGAAAGATAGCCTTGGCTATCCTGATGCAGTAATTCTCCCTGGCTCAAAGACCACCATTGCCGATCTGATCGCCATGCAACGGACAGGGTTAGCAGATGTTCTTCAGAGCTATGCAGCGGCGGGGGGGACGGTATTGGGAATCTGCGGTGGGTTTCAAATGATGGGCAAATTACTAGCTGATCCTGAAGGGTTAGAAGGACAGGAAGGACGATACAAGGGGTTGGGTCTTGTACCCCTAAAAACCGTGATTACAGGGCAAAAAATTGCCCGTCAACGCCTTGTCACTTCTAACTACCCTCAGCCTGGATTACCTGTCGCAGGTTACGAATTGCATCAGGGGCGCAGTCATTTGATGATGGATACCGACGGAGAAGAGGGAGAAGGGAACGGCTTCAGGCCTCTGTTTGATGACAATAGCCTAGGTGTGGTAGACGCGACTCAGTCGATTTGGGGAACTTATCTTCACGGGATTTTTGACAACGGTCCGTGGCGACGGGCCTGGTTAAATCGCCTGCGGCAACAGCGGGGACTTAAATCTCTTCCCACAGGTATCCCCAACTATCGTGAACAGCGAGAAATGCAATTAGATTCCCTGGCTGAGACCGTGAAATCATATCTAGATCTATCTAAAATTACTTCTTTTCTCGATTAATTCTGTGGGGTGTCATTATGACTGTTCAAGTGCGATTTCTACCTGATGATGTGGTGATTACTGCTGAAGTCGGTGAGCCGATGTTACAAGTAGCAGAACGGGCAGGGCTGTCTATCCCGACGGGTTGCCTGATGGGATCTTGCCATGCCTGTGAGGTAGAAATGGAGGATGGGAAAACCGTCTGTGCTTGCATCAGTGCCATTCCTGCTGGCCAAAAATCGCTGACGATCAATTTATTCGTTGATCCGACCTGGTGATGGCTATCTAAGGAACGGGTTCAAGTCATGGCAAATCCAGAAAAACAAGACGGTGCAACCACGGGTCAAGGTGAACGAGTAGCGATCGCTCTGGGCAGTAACCTGGGAGATTCTCAGGCGATTCTGACAGCCGCTTTGCAGGCGATCGCTGAAACTCCGGGGATCACTCTACGAACGGTTTCCCACTATTACCGAACTGTAGCAGTTGGCCCACCCCAACCCGATTACATTAATGCCTGTGCCTTGCTAACCACCCATTTGACTCCATCTGATTTATTGAAGACCTTGCTGGACATCGAAAATCGCTTTGGTCGAATTCGTCAGGCACGGTGGACCCCTCGTCTTTTAGATTTAGACCTGTTATTGTTTAATGACCAGAACCTTAAACAAGCCGATTTGGAAATTCCCCATCCCCGCATGGCAGAAAGAGCCTTCGTTCTCGTTCCTCTGGCAGAAGTTGCTCCCGGTTGGATCGATCCGATATCGGGTAGGGCGATCGCTGATTTGGTCAAGGCAGTAGATTGTTCTGGAGTCACCCGGATTGAAGGGTAGAATAATAAACATTCATTCTTATGCAGCAGTTAGATGGGTAGCATGGCTGAGTCACGTCCCAAATGAGCTGCAACCTGAAAGAACAAAAACAGGCTAAATGAGTTGGAATTCGTGATCTGGCACGAATCACCAGTTAAAGTTCAGCACTAACCATCAACCCCAAAACTATCCATGTCCATTGGTCAAGAACCTCCTCAACTTCTAAAGCAGCGGTTGCTGTTCCAAGGTCGAAAGTTTAACTTTGAAGTCAATCATCTGCGGCTCCCCAATCGAGTTGAAGGTGATTGGGAATGTATTCGCCATCCTGGGGGTGCTGTAGCAGTGCCTGTTACTGCCGAAGGGAAACTTGTCCTTGTCCGGCAATATCGCTTTGCCGCTTGTGGCAGATTATTGGAATTTCCGGCTGGCACGGTAGAACAGATGGAAGATCCTGAAGAAACAGTGCGGCGGGAGATCGAGGAAGAAACCGGGTTTCGTGCTCACAAGTGGCAGAAACTGGGTCGCTTTTTCGTGGCACCTGGCTATTCGGATGAGGTAATCCATGTTTATCTGGCGCAGGAGTTAGAGCAATTGGAAAATCCACCTAGCCCAGAAGCCGACGAGGATTTGGAAAATGTTTTTATGACTCCCAAAGACCTGGAAACCGCTATCTTAGATGGTGAACCGGTGGATGCTAAATCAATCTCTAGTTTGCTGTTGGCGCGACCCTACCTCAATTTTTAATTGATCAAGACTGACGCAGTTGGCGGATTTGTGAGTCGCTTTGTGAACGCAACAATGAGCGTCTAAGGTATCAATCCTCTCAAATCAGCAACACCCATAAAACGCTTTGATTTTGGGATGATAGCGCACTGCTGTCAGCACCCTATGCAAAGCACTGGACGCACAATCGATCGCCCACCCCAAATTGTGCGATCGCCACGAAACTTGCCGCTATCGCGATTGAGTCGAACTGGGAGGGGCGATGGCCTCTAGCCGCTCCACAAAACTGCCCAAAGTATCAACCGTCAAAGCCACCTCCATCAGGGTTTCCAATTGCTCCACCCTCAACGGCTCTAACTGAGCAGGTAACTCAGCAGGCACATCTCCAAACCGTAATTGAATTGCCTTTATCAGCAGGCGAATGGTTTGTTCCTGTCGTCCTTCCTGTCGTCCTTCCTGTCGTCCTTCCTGTCGTCCTTCCTGTCGTCCTTCCTGTCGTCCTTCCTGGAGTCCCTCGCGCCTGGCTAAGCGCTCAATACTGGTGACATACTTCACTTGGCGTTCCTCCTCATAAGCTATCACTTCGGCTCGAAAGGCTTGCTCTAACTCCTTCGGCAACTTCATCACCCAGTCAATGAAGTTGAATAACTCTAAGATATCTTGCTTGTCATAACCCTGCTCAAACAACCGACGAAATAGAGCAAACTTCCACACCTTGCGTTGGGGTAAATCGCGCCGCGTCTCTAAAGTCTTCAGATGGGCCATAATCACCGTGGCAAATGGATTAGTGCTGGTTTCTAACGCTAGCCACTGTGTCCGAAAATCCAACAATTTCACGACTAAAAACTCAAATTGCACGCCAGATCCTAAGATCCGTCGTTGAAACACTTGCGGTCGCCACTGAGGATTAGGATCACACAACACTGCCAAACTGACCACGGGACGACGGTAGCGATCGCCAATCCGGTAATGATAAATATACATGCGTTCGGCAAATCCGGTTTCTCGCTTGCCTTGCACTTCGATGTGGATGAGAATCCATAGTTCTTTGCCTTCCAGCAACCGGACTTTGACCAGTTTGTCGGCAAACCGCTTGCCCACATTGGCATCGCGAACGATTTGCTGGAGTTCCTTGTCGAGAAACTCATGGGGATAAGTCCAATCGATTGCTTCACAGACCAAGGGGAAGCAGAGTTGCAGAAACGGTTGAAAGTAGCGTTCGAGTCCCTGTTTCCAGGGCGAGTCGTAGTCGGCAGGAGCACCCATACGAGGAAAAGTAGTGTATATGTACTATACACTAAATCAACGTGAGTTCGATAATCGCCGTTTGAGGGGTGTGGCGCGACGCGCCACACCCCTCAAACAATGTTTTTCGTTGGGGCGGGCGCAGCCCGCCCCAACGAAAAACCGCTCGTCGAACTCACGTTAAATCAGGTCTACTCCAATTCTCCCAAGCAATCGGGGATCTCAATTTCTGGGCAACTCACTAGAAAAGCGATCGCGCTATTCCTCTCAATTTGCTGGAGTCGTGCGATGTGCGACTTTCTTTAGGCTTTGTGAGATGGGTATCTTGCTCGTCCAGATTGAGATGGCAAGATGCCTACTCTGCGAAAGACCAAGCTCTTTCAGGATGAAGTTGCACATTGCGTTACTTGTGCGTTACTTGATAGAGTTGCATAACATCGGCGATCGCCATCCGAGATTGCGCTCCCAAGGTTAAGGGCGATTGGTGACCCCGGTTGAGGTGTTCCGTAGCGGCACAGGCAATCATAGCAGCATTGTCTGTGCAATATTTCATTGGTGGAAACAAAACCTTGAGAGAGTGAGCCGCAGCCGCAGCTTGTAACCGTTGCCGCAACCCGGTGTTGGCTGCTACGCCTCCTCCTACAGCGATCGTGTCTAAACCAAAATCCAGAGCACAGGCGATCGCCCGTTTAGTCAATGCCCGCGCTATGGTGTCCTGAAAACTAGCAGCTAAATCCGCGATGGGTAAGGCTTGATCCTGCTGCTGTAACTTTTGGGTCAACCGCAACATGGCCGTCTTCAAACCGCTGAAACTGCTGTCGTATGGGTGATATCCGCCTTCTGGCAAAGATACCTGACCTTCTGGAAGGGCAAACGCCTGAGCGTTGCCCTGTTGGGCGAGGCGATCGATCACTGGTCCACCTGGATAGCCCAAATTTAACAATCGAGCTACTTTGTCAAAGGCTTCGCCAGCAGCATCATCGCGGGTTTGTCCCAATGTTTCGTACAGACCACAATCTTTGACATAAATTAAACTCGTATGTCCTCCCGACACCAGCAGACAGAGCAACGGCGGTTGCAAATCGGGTTCACTGAGGTAAGAGGCATAAATGTGTCCTTCCAGGTGATGCACGCCCAGAAAAGGTTTTTGATGCAGCATTGCCAGGGTTTTCGCTGCGGTTAATCCAACCAATAATGCCCCGACCAATCCTGGAGCACAGGTGGCTGCGACACCATCAATGTTTGCCCAATTCAAACCTGCTTGCTCAACTGCTTGCGCGATCGCCCAGTTAATCACCTCCAAGTGCTGCCGGGAAGCTACCTCTGGAACCACTCCTCCATAGCGTTGGTGAATTGGAATTTGAGAGGAAACAACATTGCTTAATACTTGACGATCGCGCACGATCGCCACTGCGGTTTCATCACAACTGGTTTCCAGGGCAAGAACAGTAGACATAGAGGCAATTATTATTACAATTCGTGACAGGATTTAATAGCAAACAGCGAATTACGAATTCCTTTTAAAAGCTTAACTTTACTGCGTTTCCACTGAGCAGTATGATGGCTCTGAAGTTCAATCTTTTTTGTACAAACAACCTGATTTTTTTGTACAAACATCTTTGCTTTTTGTAATAAAGGGAAACAATTTCATGCGTCGATTGTTTGCTCTAGTTTTGATCTTTTTCTTGTGGGTTGGTTTCGCTCCTCCGGCTTCTGCTGATTTGCTTGTGCCTTGCAGCGATTCTCCTGCTTATCAACAGCGGGCTGCCAATGCTAAAACGGCTCAAGCCAAAGCTCGGTTTGAAAATTATTCTGTCTTGATGTGCGGACCGGAAGGACTCCCCCATCTAATTGTAGATGGCAGTTTGAACCATGCAGGTGAATTCCTGATCCCCAGCATTCTTTTCCTTTACATCGCCGGATGGATTGGTTGGGTTGGTCGTGCCTACCTGATTACCGTCCGGGGGCGGAAAGATCCTGAAATGAATGAAATCATCATTGACGTTCCCGTAGCCCTCCGAATTATGCTGTCGGGCTTCCTCTGGCCGTTGGCAGCATTTAAGGAATTGACCACGGGCGAACTTACTGTCAAAGACAGTGAGATTCCTGTCTCACCTCGCTAATTGATTCTGGATTCTACACTCTAGTTTCGGAGCACAGCACAGATGCAGTATTTTTTGAAATATCTCTCTACTGCCCCAGTTTTAGCCACCGCTATGCTATTTGTCACAGCGGGAATTTTGATTGAATTCAATCGTTTCTTCCCCGATTTGTTGTTTCATCCTCTTCCTTAAAGGTCGGTTTAACTGGGTGCATCTCAATTTTGCCATCCTTTAAAGCTGGAATGCACCGCTCTAACTAACCTTTGGCGAAGACTCATTCATATTTTTTGAAAAAAAAGATTGAGGCAAGTGATTTGGATTGAGATTTGCAGATTTCTGCATACTTCATCTGAATAATTTGCCTCAATTTTGTGACGCAATTATTTTTCCGGCTCTGTGGTGGGAAAAGTAGCTTGAGCTACTTTTCCCACCACAAAATCATTCCACTATTCTGCTCTGGTTTCCTGATGATAAGCTTCGCTTATCATCAGGAAACCGGGAGAACCGACACAATTGGTGTGAAATGATGATGAAATTCCGGATGTAACGACCTGTAAATCGAACAGGTTAGAGTTATCCCTAATTTGTTTGAGAGGCTGAAGTGCAAACTAATTCAAATAATTCCAGTTTATTCACTGAATTAACTTCAAATGAGGTCGCTTGCATCCAGGGCGGCTACTATGCTCCAAATTACTTCTATAAACCTCCAACTTATTCCTATCTGCCACCGGCCCAAACTCCAGTAGGTTCTATTGAATATATCTATGCAGAGAATGTACTACAAGCTGAAAATCAACTCATTGCTGCTTACAGTCAATCAAGTTAATGTAATTTTTCGCTGGTAGAGCTTAGGATTTGCGTGAAAATAGCATCTCCTGCTGCATTGATCGCGAGTTTCGGCTGCGCTCAATCCACTACATAGGAGGGCTGAGCGCAGTTGAAGCCCGATTTTATTAAAGTGCATTGCCCTTACTTAAAAGAAGACTGAAGCTTGTGCGAGGATATGGGCTAAAGATTAGTTTGGAGCCTCACTTTTCTCAGGATGAAATTGATCAGGCGCTCTTGTCGAGAAATAATATCTGTCGTCACTTCCATCCCCGGTTGTAAGGGGTATTGGCGATCGCCCCTGCTCAAAAATCCTTGTTCTGGCCGAATCATTACTTCATAATAGCGAGTTGAGCGCCCGAAGCATTGTCCCTGACAGGGTAAAGCATCTGGGGAGATGGAAACGACAGTGCCTTGGAGCACGCCATAGTCTGGATAGGGGTAAGCCGACACACGCAGCACAGCAGATTGCCCCACCTCAACCTGTCCAATATCCTCAGCCGCCACCCGGCTGTTGATTAGCAAAGCACTGTTGTGGGGCACAATTTGGGCGATCGCACTCCCCACGGTCACCATCTGTCCAGGATTGCGGACTTCCAGTTGCAATATTGTGCCAGCAACGGGAGCGAGAATCACCCGTTTGTCGATTTCAGCCTCAACTCGTTCTAATTCGCGCTGGTAAAACTCCACGGCAGTATTGGCAGCAGCCAGACGTTGTAGCAAGCTATCGCGCTGCTGAAATAAACTCTCGGCCCACGCTAGCGAGGTCTCTGCAATCTCTGCCAAAGCCGTCTCAATGTTGACCTCCAAGCTTGCCTCATCTATAGGAGATGAGATCACAGGAGTAGCCCCTACATCTTGCAAAATCTGGTTATCCAAGGCATTGATTTGCGCCTGAACCTGCTCCAAGTTGGCTTGATTGCTCATCAGATAGGCTGAAATTTCTTGTTGTTGGGACTGTAGCCGATATAAATCTGGATCGTCTAACTGGGCAATAATGTCCCCTACCGCTACTGTTTGATTCTCTACCGCTTCTACACTTTTCAGGATACCCGTTGTTCCCGCTTGCACAATGCTGAGTTCGCCTTCTGGACGGACTTCCGCGATCGCCCGCACAATCACGTTAAATTGCACTGACATCGCCACCAGCAAAGATGCCGCCACTGTACCCACCAGAGCAATCCCACCCCACGTCATCCAGCGGCTAATCGGGGGTAGTAAATCATCCGGTTGTAAGAGCGGCAGCGTATCGGGTTCAGGTTTGCTGAACATAAGAGCAGGTCAGTTCTAAAAATCCCTAAAGCACATTTCTATGGGTGACATTCTTGATCAGGAAGGTCACCTGGAATCTAAGGGAATTCAACTGAGGCGGGGGAAAGGAAAAGGGAGAGAAGGGGAGAGGGAGATAATACCAATTCTCTAAAAACCCACTACAGATAATTTTTTGAAACTCGCCCCCAGGGGGAGTTTCAAAAAATTATCTGGTTCTGGTTTTCTTACAATTGGTATAAGGGGGAGGCGGAGAGAGGAAAGGCAAAAAACGAAATCATCCATTGCCAGTGAGTCAGCCAGGATTTACTTTTGACACAAACTAATTTGCAACTTCAGGCGAACTATTGCATCTCATTATCCCTCCACCCCTCACCCCAATCCCTCACCCCTCCACTAAGAAATCTTAAATCCCTGCCATCAATCTCCGGATGCCAGTCATCCCCTCAGAAAACAGGAATGAGTTGAAGCGTAAGTTCATCAGTGCAGCGATATAGCGACTGTTGCAAACGGGGATTGATGACATTGTCAAACTTCAATAGCCGCAGGAAAATTGCGTTACTGCAACATCCCTAGCGGCTTCTCCAATCAATGCAGTGTTGTCATGCCGAATTCAAGTTTTCAGGGTGTTACCCTCCGCTTCAATACTCAATCTCTGTTCCTCAAGAGAAGTGAGTCATCGGGACAATTCCATCTGTCCTAGAAGACAGAATTGTTCATGAAAAGTTCCTGTCTTCTGCAAATGACTTCGCACTCTTTGTCATTCGCGCATAGCAAGGAGTTTATTATGCAAATCGAAAATACCAAAGCCTTGTTTACCGACCTCTCGGCTGAAGCATCTGATCAGGTCAATGGTGGCTCCCACTATTCCCCTTGTCGGTCTGCAAGACCTCACTTTACCCGTCATTACGTCTACCGTCCTTACTATCCTGTGTACTTCAGCCATCGCCCCAGTTCCGGAATTACTCAAGTCACCAATGTTCATATCAACATTGATGACTAAGGATTAAATCAAACTCAGGCTTCTGTTTGTGGGAGTTGCAGCAATGCTGCAACTCCTATATGAAGATCGGTTTTTATTTAATTCACGCCCCTCAATCGTCTCATTATCACTCGTTCAATTTAAGGAGACTCTTATGCAAAACCCATCTCAGACACAGCTTCTCTCTGAGCTTTCCTTAGAAGCAACCGCTACAATCAATGGTGGATTGTGGGCCCATTACCCCGTGTCTGCCGCTAGACCTTGCCGTTGGAGTAGCCGTCCTAGCTATGGTTATGGCTTTGGCCAGCCATCGACACCTACAGTGACTCAGGAAACCAACGTGAATGTTTACTACGAAGACTAACGTCTTGTAGAGTCATCACACGCAGCATGGGGCGCACTCCTCATGCTGCATTTCATGCTTGAAATGAGCGATCCCTAAAACCTTCAGGTTTTCGATTTTGATAGGGTGAAGGATGAGTTAGACCCTTAGTTCGACGATAATGGTGGAATCAGCAGCGGGGATAGGGCAACTGTTTCGATTTCGACGCAAGTATCCCACTTATATTCAGCACAGCGAAGAGGATTGTGGTGCTGCATGTTTAGCAGCGATCGCCCGTCATTATGGCGTAAATTTTGCCATCAGTCGCATTCGGGAAGCGGTTGGTACAGGACAGCAGGGTACGAGTTTACTGGGACTCAAACGCGGGGCTGAGATGCTGGGATTTGCTGCTCGTGCGGTCAAAACCACACCTGAAATTCTAGATCGATTAGACGAAGTCCCTCTACCCGCTATCATTCACTGGATGGGCTATCACTGGGTGATTTTGTATGGAGAGGTGGGCGATCGCTTTGTCATCATGGACCCGGCAATGGGAGTGCGGCAGATCGAACGAGAAGAATTGGCGATCGGCTGGTCGAATTGGGTGATGTTGTTGTTAGAACCTGATTGGGAACGATTGGGGGAACACATTGATGAACCCTCCCCAGGTATCCGACGATTTTTCAAACGCGCTTGGCGATATCGCCCTGTCCTCGCTGAAGTATTGGTGCTCAATCTGGTTTTAGGTATCCTGTCATTGGCTTCGCCGTTTCTGATTCAAATCCTGACAGACGATGTTTTAGTGCGGCAAGATATCAGCTTGTTGAACGCTGTGGCGATCGTGGTTATTGTCATGACCATCCTCAGTGGCAGCCTCAGTTACGTGCAAGCCAACTTGATTGCCCATTTTGCCTATCGCTTGGAACTGGGGTTAGTCATGGAGTTTGGGCGGCAGATTCTCCGTCTGCCCTTGCCCTACTACGAAGCCCGTCGCAGTGGTGAAGTTACCAGTCGCCTGCAAGACATTCAGATTATCAATCAGTGGATATCGCAAGTGATTGTCAGCCTGCCCGGTCAGGGGTTTGTGGCGATCGTCTCTCTCTGCCTGATGCTGGTTTATAGCTGGCTACTGACCATAGCCGCTATGTTGATCGCCCTGCTGATGTCGCTGACCACTGTGGCTTTTCTGCCACTGTTGCAACAGAAGACACGCCGTGCTCTGGCGCTGGAAGCTGAAAATCAGGGAGTTTTAGTGGAGACCTTCAAAGGGGCCCTGACTTTGAAAACCACGATTGCCGCCAACCAGTTTTGGGATGAACTGCAACATCGGTTCAGCCGCCTGGCCACGTTGAATTTTCGTACTACTCAAATCGGGATTGCCAACCACACGTTTTCGGGTATGGTGGCCGGTGTCGGCAGTATTTCCCTGCTATGGCTGGGCAGTCGTTGGGTAATAAATGGGCAGTTGTCGATTGGTCAATTACTGGCCTTTCACAGCCTGAATCGCAATGTTGGACTGTTTATTAGTTCAATCATTGGGTTTGTAGACGAATTTGCCAGAGCTAAAGCCGCCACCCAACGGTTGGTGGAGGTGATTGATGCTACACCAGAAGATCAGATCGGAAAACCGACGGTAACCCTCTCCGATTGCGCCCATATCGTTTGCTCCAATGTCAATTTTTACTATCCCGGTCGAGTTGAACTGATCCAGAATTTATCGCTTACCATTCCTGGTGGCAAAGTTACTGCCCTGATCGGTAAATCGGGCTGCGGTAAAAGCACCCTGGTGAAACTGATTGCCGGACTTTATCCACTCCAGTCCGGCAATATTCAAATCGATCGCTACAACTTGCCCGATTTGTCCCTGGATTGTCTACGGCAACAAGTGGTACTCGTACCTCAGGAGGCACACTTCTGGAGCCGATCGATTTTGGCAAATTTTCGGCTGGGTCAGCCTCAAATCGACTTTGCTGATATTGTCCAGGCCTGTCGAATTGCCGATGCCGATCGCTTCATTAGCCAACTGCCCGATAAATATCAAACCGTTTTGGGTGAGTTTGGAGCCAATCTCTCAGGAGGCCAGCGGCAACGGTTGGCGATCGCTCGTGCCCTCCTGACCAATCCACCGATTTTACTGCTAGATGAATCTACTTCAGGACTCGATCCGGTCAGCGAAACTCTGTTATTAGACCAACTCCTGGCCTATCGTCGAGGCAAAACTACTCTGCTAATCAGCCATCGGCCCAGTGTAATCCAACGAGCCGATTGGGTGATCTTGCTGGATCAGGGACAGGTCAAAATGCAGGGATCACTAGAAGACCTGCAAACCCAAACAGGGGATCATCTAGGATTTCTCTATCCGTCAACTCTCTCCCGTCCGGCTTCGACAACTCTTAAAGCAAATTCCAGATCTGTGACAAAACGGTAAGCAATCGACCAGTTCTCCGGAAACTCACCCATTTTTCGGAACAAACAAACATCTGCAATCCCACGGAAGCAACCCATATGATTTCATCTCAATCCCTTGTCGCTATTCCATCAGAGCTATTTGCTGAACTTCCCGCTGCAACAACTGCCACGTTTCAAGGGGGCTATTATGGTAGCTATTACACCGCTGACGACTACTCTTGTGGCTATCAACTGCGTCCCTCTTTCAGTTACTACCCCTACACAACTCAGCAAGGCCGCTACGTGTCTTCTTTTGAAATTGCAGCCAATCGTCTGGATGCTGCTTTGGGCTAAACCAGTTGGTCGATAGAGATCTGGCAGTAGGACGCAATTGGTTGCGCTCAATCCACCATGCTCTTGGTTCTCAAGTTTAGATGGGGAACCCAGGAAGAAACTCCAACTTGCTCAGTAATGGGGAAGCTGGAGCTTCCTGGGTGGCGTTACCAAGCGGGAGCTTGGTAACGAGGAAACTTGCTCAGTAATGGGGAAGCTGGAGCTTCCTGGGTGGCGTTACCAAGCGGGAGCTTGGTAACGAGGAAACTTGCTTAGTAATGGGGAAGCTGGAGCTTCCTGGGTGGCGTTACCAAGCGGAAGCTTGGTAACGAGGGTGCGCTTGTGGTTAGCATCTCCTGCCCGCCCAAAGCCAAGGGTCTCGCATTTTGCTAGGATGAAAAGAGTAAGCATTATTACTGCATCATGGCGCTGGACAATTTGCGGGATCTGTACCAACAGGTGATCCTAGAACGCTATAAAAAGCCGAGACATCGCGGCAAAACTAACCCGATCGATCGCTACCAGAAAGGACACAATCCTTCGTGTGGGGACACGATCGAATTGACGCTGCATCTGGACGGTGACACGATTCAGGATGTCAAGTTTGAGGGGGAAGGGTGTGCTATTTCCATGGCCTCGGCTGACTTGATGGCGGAAGCACTGCGCGGTAAAACTCGCACGGAGGCGATCGCAATGGTGCAGCGGTTTCAAGCCATGATGCGGGGAGAAGCCGAATTTCCTCAGGATCTCCGCAAACTGAATGTAATGCAGGGAGTCGCCCAGTTTCCTGTGCGAATTAAATGTGCTAACCTTTCCTGGCATACAGTAAAAGCGGCTTTGGAATTAGCACAGAATGTAGAATCTAATGGTTTTGTCAGCAACGAAAGCGAATAGGCGATGGTCTTGAGAAGCGTGCAGTGAACCGGGAGGGCAACGATGATATCAACGACTGATTTTCTCAAAGCGGCGGAATGGGCAGGTATTGCCCATTCTCGTGTTCGCTGCCCTGACGGCGATCGCCTTTATTTTCCAATGGGGCATCCGCTTTCGGTTAGTCGGACTCACCGGATTCACCGCTGTCGTCGCTGGGGGGTTGTTCGCTCTGGGACTGGTGCCCTTCACCCGGACGGTGATTCCGGGAGCCGTGCGCTTCCTCACCGTGTATGACACTGGCTCAACCCAGGCTGTAATTGTCGTGCCTCCCACCATTAGCGAATCTGAACTGACTGCCACCCTGCGCCAAGCCGCCTACGACCTGTTCTCACCGGGTCGATTTAGTCGAGGCGAAGAAAAACTCACCATCCGGGCCCGCACGGTTCTGCATCCAGAGATGGGACTGTCTATACCCCTTTATTTGGGTCAGGTGAAGCGATCGCTGGGCACTCGTGAAGACGACCAGATGGAAATTACAATCTTCCCTGAAAGTTTAGCCAAGTTGTAGCCTGTCAGGTCAATCCAACCCCTCCCAACCTCCCCTTAGGAACGTGAATTAAATAAAACCGAACTTTTTTGTGGGAAGCGCGGCTGCGCCGCGCTTCCCACAAAAAAGTTTTGGGTTTTATTTAATCCTTAATCCTTAGCAAGGGGAGGAGTCGTAGGTGGTGGGGTTATTCCCTTGCGGGGGAATAAGTTCGCTTTGTCCTCTTGTGAATTGAGCGATTGTGTTTCATGATTTTCCTTGTCTACCTCAAGTTAACCTCTGTTTAGGTTGCAAGGAGTTTATCCTATGACTAAAGCCAAAGAGAATACTCCCCTCGGACAAGCAATCGCCTCCGAAATACAAACTTCTATCCCCCAATGGATAGAAGTTTGCCAAGCGCAGAATCTCACTAGCTTAGAAGTTTTCATTCAACGACCAGAAGCCACAGATCATCCTCCCACGTTTCGGCTTGATTTTGGTGAGGCTAACCTGGACAGCGATCGCCAAGAGCAGGTGAGAAGTTCAATCGTGCCTAACGTTGAGCAACTCTGGTCACGCATCACAACAGCGTTCCCAGCAGTAAGCTCAGAAGAGTTTACAGGATTTGCTTTTGATGTCGTCGCTGATACAACTTCAACTGAAGCAAGTGAGCCTTTTAGTTGTTGGTACTGTTGCTATTTTTACTGCTGTCAGTCCAATTTGAGCAAACGCGAAAAGTGTTGGAATTATCATTGCTAAATTCTCGTGCTCAAATTGGAGTTTGGGAATCTCTCTAGGGAAGTTAGTGTTCTGTCAAGGAAGTTTTGAGGGGTCTGTGATCCCTCAAAGCTTCCTTTAATTTAATTTTAATTTTCGGGGTACTCCGCAAATTAAAATTGACAGACCACTAGAGCTTCCCTAGAAATGTCATCAAGCTGGGCTTGGTGACGCTGCTTCTTGCAGGCTGCCTTCCCACCGCCCTCGCCCCAACACAGAAATCAGCCCGTGTTTCTCATGCCAGCGGCGATGCCGTTGATGGTTAAGAGAGCACCTCGCAGCAACTCGCCTCGACTGTAGCGCGATCGAATGATTCCGGTGGCCGATTGGGTTTTGTGTTGTCGCAGGCGCTTAAGCAACGAAACTTGCAAAAATCCCAATGGCACAATTGTGCCGTTTCGCAACTGCACCGATCGCTGCAAATCGGGGTCGCCATCCAGCAGGCGTTTGTGTCCGGTAATCAACATCACCAGATCGCGAGTCAGGTAGTATTCGCTAGCAATTTGTTCAAACAATTGTTCAAAGCGATCGCGATGTTCTGGGGTCGAGAGTTCTGTGACGTAATGGTGGGCAATTTGCAAATCGACTTTGGCCAGAGTCATCTCGCACTTGGAGATTACCATTTTGAAGAAGGGCCATTTGTAATAGAAATAGCGCAGTAACTTCAGGTGTTCTTCTGGGGCTTCCTGAAGAAATTCTTGCAGGGCAGTGCCAACCCCGTACCAGGATTGCAACAAGAAGCGGGCTTGCGTCCAGCTAAACACCCAGGGAATTGCCCTTAAACTGGACAAATCTTTCTTGCCGCCCCGGCGCGCTGGACGAGAACTGATTTGTAGTTGGCTGATCTCTTCAATCGGCGTAACTTGATGGAAAAATTCAATGAAATCGGGTTGCTCATAGACCAGAGCACGATACTGAGCACGCGATCGCGCTGAGATCTGTTCCATGATTTCGTGCCACGGTAGGATGTCGTCGAACCCGTTGCGGAGCAAGCTAGCCTGGATCACAGCAGTGGCGGCAGTCTCCAGGTTATACAGAGCTAATTCTGGCAAATTGTACTTAGAGGCCAGCACCTCGCCCTGTTCTGTGATCTTGATGCGGCCATCAATACTACGCCCGGGTTGGGCCAAAATGGCAGCATGAGCTGGGCCTCCGCCCCGACCCACAGAGCCACCGCGACCGTGGAAGATCCGCAGAGCGATGCCATAGTCCTCAGCGACTTTTTGCAACGCCTGTTGGGCTTTGTGAATCTCCCAGTTGCTACTGAGGAAGCCTGAATCTTTATTGCTATCGGAGTAGCCTAACATGACTTCTTGTAAAGGAGGTGCGATCGCCTTGGATGACTCCTGATCTCCAGGTTGCTGTTGTCCCCCAGCCAGATAAACCCGGTAAAACGGCGACTCAAACAGTTGCCGCATGACGCTGGGGGCCCGCTTCAAGTCATCGACGGTTTCAAACAATGGCACAACCAGTAAATTCCCTGTTCCGGTGGCTGGATCGTAGAGTCCCGCTTCTTTCGCCAATAAGAGCACTTCCAGTAAATCGCTGCCATGATTGCTCATACTAATGATGTAGGCTTGACAGATATCCTGACCAAATTCCTGGTGTAAGCGTCGAATCATCCGAAAGGTTTCGATCGTCTCAACGGTCTTTTCCGAGAAGGGAAGTTCAGACGGAATCAGTGGCCGACGGGTCTGCAATTCGGTGGTCAACCAAAGGGTCTTTTGTTCTTCAGACAAGTCGTTGTAAAGCGTAGGAAGAATTTGCAGATATTGGGCCACTTCGTTCAGGCAATCGGAATGGCGCGTACTTTCTTGCCGTACATCTAAATGGGCCAGGTTAAAGCCATAGACCTCAGCTTGACAGATCAGATTGTTCAGATCCTGACAATTCAATCCGGTTGCTTCCAATGTGCGGTGGATCAGTTGCAATTCCTCCAGAAACTCGACCCCAGAACGATAGAGCACACCGGGATTAATCTCTGGAATTTCGCTTTGAAAATGATCCCCGCTATAGAGTTTGAGGCTGCGATCGCGAGTATTCTCTAACCGTTTCTGAATGTAGGCCAGTTTCAAACGATAGGGTTCCTGCCGATAGCGGATCGCCAACTGCTCATAGACCTCTGGCAGTTGCGCTTGATCCTGCTCCAGTGACTCCAGCAACTCTGGCAGCACGTCGCTCCAGTGCAGGGACAAGCTGAGCAAGTTAATCAATCGCTTGACCGCTTGAATGTATTTGTCTACAACCAGATTGCGCTGATAGCAAGCCGTCTTCCAGGTGACTTGGGGTGTAACTGAGGGGTTACCATCGCGATCGGAGCCAACCCAGGAGCCAAACTGACAGAAGGTGTAGCGGGGGGGACGTAAATGGGGGAAGGTGGGTTTGAGGGCCCGACAAAAGCGTTGATACAACTGGGGAATAGCATCAAACAACACTTCTTCAAAATAGTGCAGCGTGTAATCGGCCTCATCCAAAACTGTGGGTTTGAATTGGTGCAATTCATCCGTCCGCCACCACAGGCGAATTTCTTCCATCAGGCGATCGCGCAGTCCTTCCGATTCCCAGGACGATTGCATTCCATAAATTTGCAAGCTCTCTTCAGCCTGATCCAATTGTTGCAGGATCTTAGCAATGCGACGTTGTTTGTCTCGAATGGTATGACGCACGATCTCGGTAGGATGGGCCGTGAAGACCAGACGAATATCTAACTGGTCAATCAGGTCTTGAATTTGCCGTGGCGGGACGTTTAAGTTCCGCAATTTGGGAAACAAGGTTTGAAATGTCGCCGCCTCTCGCTTAACATAGCTATCGTTTAATGTCTTTTCCAAAAATCCAGCGTGTAACCCGCCACCTGCTTGCTCTTCCACGTCAGAAAAGAGAAACGGTTCATTTCCAAACACCGATCCCGACTGGGGCAGTTGGGTGAACCCTTCAGCTACTCGATATTGCTTCTGTCCCCGTTGCTCATAGTGCAACTCGACAATGTTAATTAACTGAAAGTAAAGTGCAAATGCACGAGCTGCCCGGATCGCTTCATTCAAATCCAACTTCTCAAACATCTTGACGATGCTAGCTTCGACGGTTTCTGGAGCTTGTCCATCCGAAGAGCACAGGGAATGCAACTGCCGCAACAGATCGACAAAATGCTGACCACACTCTTGCTGCAATACCGATTCCCATAAATCCTCAACCACTTTCAGACGATGCCGCAGAGATAAATCAACAGTTGTCGTCATGGCTAAGTCTTCCTCAACTGTTCTGGCTTCTATGGCTTCGGCTTTTGTGGCTTCTATCAGGCTGGTAGATGGAAAAGCATCGTCTGAGGGGGTACGGATCGGGTTCATAGAGCGTCCTGGCAAAAGTATTTGATAATTCTATGAGTTTTATTGTGTGTAATCTAGCAAATTCTCGGAAAGCTGAGTCGGCGGGCAACTTGACCCTTCCTGTAATCGCTCTTCGGTCATGGTAATCAGAGAATGATTTTTGGTGTCTGGGACTGTGCCCCCGCCACCAGAAGTCATGACAAGGCGTAGAACTACCCGATCGCCGATCGCTGGAGGAAGGAGTTGAAAGCTCAGAAGTTCCCCCGCGTATGCGGTGATAGAACAGCTTAACCCTCGCTTGAGGCAACCATCAGGTCGGGTTTAGAAGATTACAAAAGTGGGATACACTCCATCAGGTCAAAGGTTCCATCCACACCTGCTAGAGAACAGTGCTACAGAGTACTAATCACAAATATAAAAGCATTAGACTGGAAACTGAAACTTAGCCTGTAAAATCATTTTGGCTAAAACAATCGCCTAAACACAATAGCATGGAGTATTTTTCAGGAATGCAACAAGCGCAACAAACATCATCCGTTTCACCTATCTTTGTTGAGTAATTTGCCGGAAGGTCACGCTTTGAAAATTCACTTATCCTTTTGATGGAGAAGTCAACATGGAGAAGTCAACATGGAGAAGTCAACATGGAGAAGTCAACATGGAGAAGTCAATATGGAGAAGTCAGTATGCAGAAGTCAGTATGCAGAAGTCAATATGGAGAAGTCAATCAAGTAGATTAGCTTCTCTCTAGATAGCGAATGCTAAATTGACGCGATATGCGTTTCTTGCGCTTGTGGGATGGGCATCTTGCCCGTTCAAATTGAGCAGGCAATATGCCTGCTCTACAAAGACCAGGCTTTTTCAGGATGAAGTTGCACATTGCGTAACTTGCTATGATTTCAAAAGAGTTAGTCTAGAATTTCAGAACCTACTACTGATCACAGTTTTCTTTATAAGCGGTTTTAGAATCATATTAGTACAGACATCAGGAATCATTCGCCAGTAGCAGATTAGAAGCAGTTGCAATTGCAGTAAAGTGTGAATCATCAATGTTTGAACGTACTCATGATGCTGTACCCCGTTCCAAAATCAGTTGGAGGTGATTTGTGAATACCGAACGCCGTGTGTTAGTGGTAGATGATGAACCGGGTATGTTTGATGTGATCGAGGCATTGTTATTCCGAGAAGGACATGAACTGATCTACGCCGCCAGCGGACAGGAGGCCATCAACACCTTACAAGACCTCCATCCCGACGTGATTTTAATGGATGTGATGATGCCAGACATGGATGGGTTAGAAACCTGCCGCCGCATCAAAGCCAACGAAATCTGGCGCAATATTCCAGTCATAATGGTGACTGCCCTGAGTTCTAAGGAGGATCTAGCACGATCGCTTGATGCTGGGGCCGACGACTTTTTATCAAAACCCGTCAATGGCATTGAACTGCGGGCGCGAGTGCGTTCCATGTTGCGGATTAAGGAACAATATGATGCTCTACAATCCACCTTGCAACTGCGCGAAGATCTTTCCAACATGGTAGTGCATGATCTACGAAATCCCTTAGCCAGTATCATCCTGGCCAATCAAATGCTATTGCTGCAAAGTAATCTAACCGATCCTATTATGCAGCGTTTGAATTTAATTCAAAAAGCCGCCAAAGATCTTAACTCAATGGTGGATGACCTATTGATGCTGGCTAAGATGGATGCGGGTAAGTTAATCCTTAATCTGACCAAAGTCAATCTCCATCAATTAATTACTGATACCTTAACCGCAGCAGCACCGATCGCCGAAACTAAACAGTTACACTTAGAGAGTCAGCTACCAGAGCAACAGCAATTATTTTCCTTAGATGCCAGTTTATTTCATCGAGTATTAGATAACTTATTATCCAACGCCATTAAATTTTCCCCAAATCACGGCACAATTATTGTTTCTTTAGAACACCTAGAACCTTCAGACGAGTCTGCTAGAACTGCGAAGTTGCGAGTGATTGACGAAGGTTCAGGAGTCAGTGAAGAAATGCGCGATCGCATCTTCAACAAATATGAAATCGGCGAAAAAATCGATAGTGCCAAACAAATTGGCTTAGGGTTAACCTTTTGCAAAATGGTGATCGATGCCCACGACGGACAAATTTCTGTAGAAAATAACGTCCCTCAAGGAGCCATCTTCACCATTGAAATTTAGTCCCAGCTAGCCGCTTGCACCCCTCTAAACTGCTCACACGAAATCACCGATCGCCCCACCCCCTCAGGAGCCGCCGCCACCAAATCCACCGTCC